>Ga0315273_10000051_pt1 | contig 95346 bp, 66 predicted proteins | sample YL17G02_0_MG_FD_205753 | JGI IMG/M metagenome (GOLD analysis project Ga0315273, IMG submission 205753) | Sediment microbial communities from Yellowstone Lake, YNP, Wyoming, USA - YL17G02_0 | ecosystem: Environmental > Aquatic > Freshwater > Lake > Sediment | place: USA: Wyoming | collected... | reverse complement strand
ATTCAAGATCGTTTCGGATTATTTTGCTGTAAATCCAACCAAGTTTATCACTTATTTCCCATTTCGCTATGAGTCCGATGAATTGGTCGTCGGTTCTATCCAAAAACTTACAGCCTTGCTTAACGAGATATACGGGGATGTTTGCGTGGTCAATTTAACGCACAAAATCTCGATCACGCTAGTTAAACCGACGAACGAGATTGATGCAGAGCGTTTCAAATTGCTTGCATATTATTATGAGTTCTTCGGCACGATCAGTTTCGACCCCGCCAAACCCGACGTGATGTTCATTGAAAAAAGGGCGGATACTTTACACGATGATTTTATTGCCAAATTCTTGCTTCAAATTGATCAAGATTATCCTTTCGAGTTTGCTGGTCTCGTTTCTAATTTAACCACGAAAAAAATACCGTTGATAACCGATAAGAAACTTGTAAACCAGCAAGGTATCGCAGACAAAGAAATATTCAAGATATTTGCCGAACGTTTCCCCTTGTTACGTCAGAACTCGAGCCAATTCTTATTTGCCTATCTCAATTCGATGTTTGCCGATATTGTTTGCGACGGGTATCTACCAGCGAAAATGAGTGAAATATTGTTCGATTCATTGTATAATCTCGTTTCACGTTTCGGAGAATTTCATTTGCGTTTCCTTTGCTTGTTAAACGGTCTATGGGAATTTTATGGATCGAATTCTTCTTTGAATAACGAGATTGTCAAGAAATACCCTGATGCATTTATTTTCGATGTTGCGGGTTTGGCTTCAATCAAGGATATAATGTTGCCGCCTGCTGAATCCCCCCAAGTTTCACGTTCCCAGATTCGACACTATTTCGTTCCCCTCATGCAAGTATATTGTTTGCTTTCCCAATTAGAATCGTATAGGTCATATCTCGAAGGCATTGGTGAAAAAAAATGGATTGCCCAATATGTAAAATAGAACGCGATTCGATAGATCAACGAATATGCGGTCATTGTGGCTTCGAGTTTTTGAAAGAGAATAAGGAAACGCCGACTGATTCAAAGGTCGTGGTTGTTTCCAAATATCTTGCGAAGGAATTGATTGAGAAATACGAGGCCGATGAAGTTGACGCTGATAACCCTATTATTATGAAATTGGATTCCTTGGAGAAAGAGATTAATGTAAAGACCAAGAAAGAAGGGGGAAAGCAAAAGAGCAAAGGAAATAAGAAGGTTCGCGCAAAAGATAAGGAAATGGAGGGAGATAATCAAATGGAGGGAAATAAGAAGGAAGGAATTAAGAAAGTCGTCGGTCTCTTGAGCGAAACCGCCAAGGAAGATAATGAATTTAACAAGGCCATTGATCGCATGTTCGATATCTTGTGATCGCACTTTGCCCATTTTTATATACTTGTAAAACCATTTCTGATCTAAACTTCAAAAAAGTGAATTGCCATGCAAGAATTTACGTTTCAATCATCAGAGGAAATGTTCTCGAAGATAGGTGAAGTGCAAAAAGGTATCATCACGTTCACCAACAAGGAAACTTGCCCGCTATGCCCAGAGCAGATCAAAGAGAACGAGATTTTCGAGAGAGATGGTGGAGATTGGAAAATATACGTGATAGATGTTTCGACTTCTGCCATCAACAAAGACTTGTCGAAAAAATTTGGATTGATTGCCTATCCATCTTCGTTATTCGTGAATGCAGGCAAGATCATCGAGACTAACGATAGGATTGGCGAGAAATCAGTTCGCTATTTCTTAACGGGATTAATAACAGCAAAGAAAATGAAGAGGGTAACGAAGGTTATTGAGAAGTTTGAGAAACCTTTTGACTTGATCTTGCGCGAAAATTGCCGAGCTTGTGTTTTCAAACCATTATGTTTGTTTAGAATCATTACAAAACGTGATTCTTGTCGAATATTTACAAGGAAGGGGCAATTCAAGGCGACATGATAAAAATTTATTTACTTCTTGAACTACTTAGGATTGATGAATCATTCTAAAACAAGTAATTTCTTTTCTCGATCTGTCCTGGGAAGCGCGACCCATCCCCTTAATCAATTTAAGAATTATTTTGATGAAACCCTTGTAGAATATTTTGGATACGTGAAAAAGAACATTAAAATCTCCAAGGATTTACAAAAGATTAACATGCACTTCAATCTAACCCATAACTTGAAGGGCGACGATTTTGAATTGGATTACTCATTCGCCAAGCAAAAGAAATCCTTTTCATTGTTGAAGAGCGTTGTTACCGCCATTCCTTGTCGAGAGGTTGCTGTAGTTGGGCCTTCCTTGATAATACCTTATGAAATTGATTCTTCTGATTCTATTTCTAAATTTGCAAGTCTTTTACCCGAAAATACTATCAATCTGACCAATCTCGTCCGATTATGGCTTGGTAAAAGTTATGATCCGAGCACGCGATGGTATGTGATTTGCGAAACAAGTTCTGGTTATTTCAAGGCAATAGAGATTCTCGGCATTACGCGTGATTCCCGCATCAAAATTCCGATTAAAAGCGGCCTCATAAGTTTTTTCGAGAAACTCGATGTGATAAACAAAGTTCTCGAACATAAAATATTGGAAAATCAATATATCTTGTATTCCGCTAATATTTCTATGTATCTTGGGTTAAACAAAGATCGGGAAGATTTTTGCTTGAGCTTAGGGGATAAACTTTATTTCTTTGACAAGTCCAACGATAACACCACGAATGATTGCATTGCATCATCTGAATTTTGTAGAATACACAAGTTCTTCGATTCTAATGATTTTCTATTCGATGAAATCAATGATTTTACCGCTATCAAGGATTTTGTTGCAAAGGACATGCCATCAAGTTCTTTGTCACGCCTTAAAACACGAAGGGCTCATGCAAAGACGCTTCTATTCAGCGATATCCGAAAAAATCCGAGCGTCCTTGTCGAACTTGAAGAAATAGAAGTGGATTCTGTATTATTTAAACTCGGAGACCTTCAATACTTTCCGATTGTGAAATGGGATATGAATGCTGAACGAGTAAAGGAATTGCGAAGAATATCTACCGATGCAACTAAGCAATTGTTAGAGACCGATAACCAATTGCGTGGGGCAAGAACCGATGATGAAAGGTTAAAGATTAATGGAGAGAAGGCAAAAATTCGGCAATTAACGCCCGATGAAGAGAGGGAATTGAATGTTTTGCTCTCTAGCCAATACCCAGACGAATTCTTTGATTGTATTTTTAAGAATAATCCCGGAACAAGTGGTAGTAGGCGTAGTGGAAGTGATATTTGGAATTACATGCTAAAACCCATTACAGATAAAGAAACAACCGGTAAGCAAGTCCGGGGGAAGAAGGCGTTGCCGCATGTTGATTCTATCATTTTAAAACCGAAGTTAATGTTTCAATCTCATTCTGAAAAGATCAATGTTATTCAAAGTTACACGGTTAACGTCCATTTCACATATTATTCAAAAAAGTATAGTCTGCTTTTCGATTCATTGAAGATGTATGAATTACGTGATAGTAAGAATGATTTAATTGCTTTGGAAGATGCTGATATATATGGAGCGGGCGAGATGCAACATTTCTGGCCGGTTCCAGAATGTATTTGTTTTGAAGTAAAAAGTGTGGCCTTTAAACCCTTTGAAACATCGCGTGACCAAGAATCTTCGTTCTTCGCGCAAAAGGAAGCGTTCTTGTTCGACAACCAGCACAAACTGATGCATATCTTCATCTTGGTAAATAATGTTGATTCGCAAAAAGCGATGTTCAATGATGTTTTACCTGCTCCCTTGTCAACCATGCTTTATTCTGCATGTATTCTTCGATTCTCGACTTTGGGTTCAGAGGGTTTCAGATACGAGAAAAGCGGGCTGGTTGGAATCGACAAGGGTTTCTTAATTAATTCCGAAGTATTCCAGCAGTTCAGTTTGGGTGTAGATGATGTTCTTATCATTCCTAATTACAAGTCAAGTGCTTTCCAGATAAATCTTAGACAAAGGAATGTGGGCATATTTGGCGAAAAGTTTGAAAGATTAATTATCGGCTTTGATTCAACTAAATCGGATGAATTGGTGTCAGTATTCGCAATATTCCAGCCACTAGGCAAACAAGTTAAGGTTCTAATCCCCGTGAATGTCCCGAATTATTATGAGGTATGGGTGGTTGATGATGCCGCTGAGAATATAGATGGATTATCTACATGGACGATAGATGGATTAAGGCGCCATTTATCCGAAGGAAAGAAGGGAAAACTTGAACCAAAAGAGAGACTTGTTAAGGCGAATCTCGAGGATTACGTTCAAACCGTCTTCAATGACGCCCCGAAGTCGCGTCATTTAAACTCGGATCTCAATAGGGGGGTGTTTCAATGCAATTCGCCTCAAACAATTCAATTAGTGACCGGCAATGATGAAGAGGGCAGAATACAAACCCAGACCAAGAAGATCGATCTTTTGACTATGTTCGAGTCTTTTGGCTTCGACATGTTGGATTTCAATTTTCTCAACGACTTTATTACTGAAATGTTTACAATTATCTACCAAGAAACCGGATTGAACACGACCGGACTAAACATGACCGAGTTCCAAGGTAAAAATGTATATAACCTAAAATTATACTTGGGATTGCTAGTACTTGAATCGATCAAGCGCATGTATTTCGATCCTGAATTGATCGAGAAGAAGAGAGTCAGTGGCATTCAAGTCTATATGGTATTACCATCAGAACCCCATTTTGTTCAATTGGAAGATAATATCACCTTTGAATCGTTCTCCATGTTCGAAGACCCTCATGTGATCGACATATCCGACCGCATTTACTTGATTTTCGACATTAATGGCAAGACCGTGTTTTCGGAAGTCTTTTCTGGCAAAATGCAAAATAGCATCAAGCCCTTTGAAAAGGAACTAACCGACAAGTTACGACCAACGAAGATCGAGTTGCTCAGGAAGGAGAATGTCCAAGTTCCCGATGTGAGGATTCATTACAAAGTTACGAACGATACGGACATCGCAATGGCATTCTTCAATCAAAAGGGCGTCTTAATCACTTTAGCGAATGGTAATAGCAATAACGTTTCTCTGCCAAAAGATTCACGTTTTATCGAAGTGTTGGAAGTCAAAGTATCGGAAATCAAGGAGTTTAGTTATACGTGGGATGTTTTCAAAGGAAAAGATGGCAGCGTGTATTCAAAGTTAGAATTGGCAAAAACAGACAGGTCGATGTATAATACAGCCGATTACCAACATGTCGCCATTGCTATCCCGATCCTTGCATCCTTGCCCGACTCGCTCGTTAATGTGAAGGAGATCAAGGAGATTATCAAGAACAAGGAAGAGGGGGCCGAAGCGATCTTGTTTTATTTCCCCCAAACCGTCTCGAAACAATTGATAGAGAACATTATCAAGAATTGTTCTGAATTTGTTAAAGACTTCAAAGTGGAAGATTTTGACGTTCATATTAGTGATATAGATTATGAAAGTCTTAAAATCACGAAGCTCACCATTTCTAACCTAGATATCGTTAGAACCCAGAAGTTCTATGAAGTCTTTACATTACGAGCCGATTATTTCATCCAGAAATATAAGATAATTCCAATTGCTTTCGAGCAAGACTTGATTCCATATATTTCGGATGCTGATCCGGTGGCCATCATGGCATCTGCCCCGGTTTCGTTTGTCCAGAACGTGCTGAATTATGCGGAATTTCTTGCAGGTGATGGTCTCCCCCATCGTGTATTTGCCAAGTTTCATGATGATAATATTTTCAAGAATGCTTTTGTTGATATCAGGGGTAATATCGATCTCCCCCATTCCATTTATGCCACGACCAGCAATGAGAGACAGATCGATCCGAACATGCGCGATTTCGTAACTGATCCCGTCAAAAAGAATATTCTCAAGGGCCTATCAAATCTCTTCGGCAACATGTTATTGCCTTATCGTAATATAAATGGGCACGACATTACATTGTCTATCAAAATGAATCTGCCCGATGTTCGCACGATGGTCGCTGAAATGGTTACCCTTATAGGTGGATATGAAAGCGAATTGACCGATGAAGCCCAAGCCCCGATAAAGGTTGTTTTTGATGACATGCGAAAGAATAACGACAAATATAGTTTCAAGTTTTCTTATCCTGTCGGAGCCAATTTTGAAGCGCGAACTATCGAGAGTGTTATCGATCTTTGCTATTTAGACGTGTTAGCCCCTTATTCTAATTGCGGGAGTCAACCGAAAATTGCTTCACAAGATATTATATTCGAAGCATCGCGCCCATTTGATTCACTAATACCTCTAACATTTGATAATCAGCGGCAACTTCACTTTTATGGCAAATTTTCGCCCAATGATTCAAGATTCTACGTTGATGATGAAAATTTTAAAGAAATCAACAATCTTGCCATCATCAACGGGAAAAGAATGCGCCAAATTCTTTCGACAATTCGTCCCTTAACAGATGAATTGGATTTTGGCGTTATATTTTCAAAGGCATCAATTCTTGGTAAACTTTATCCTAATACACGATTATTCTACCAAATCATGAAGGATTTTGAATACTTCATGCGAAATGGCATGTATTTCTTATCGAACTTAACCGATTTTGGAAGGTTATTGGTGCATGTCTTGAGAATCTGTGCCAATGCATATTCGATAGATTTCGTGGATTTCTTGTCGCTTGATCTAACGTTTGACCACAAGGAATTTAACGCGGCCCCACTTGTTTCAGCCACATGGTTAATTGACCGGAACGAGGTACAACAAAATCCTTTCAAGATATTCCCAAAAAAAATGGTTGGATCATGGGCTTTGACAAACCCAGATGTTCTTGCGAACAAGGGGTTGGGGAGATACAATCCTGATAACAAGGAGTTTTTTCAAAAGAAACTTCTCAAGCCCACGATCTTCTTCATCTTGCGGCGGAATTTGAATGCTCAAGCCATTATCAAGGATATTTCAATGTTCGAGAAATATGATTCAGTCGTTGCGATAGCGAGCAAAGGATCGATTGACACGTATGATTTCATGCGGGCTTCTTATGCGGGATTCATCAATGATTTGTCTTTATCCCATGTCGATGACTTCTTCAAGAAGGAGGAAATGACAAGCATTGAAAGCGAGCAAATCAAGATGATTAATGGTCTTGACTTCACCCAAATCCGTGCCCTCTCACCCATCACGATCTTTGCCAAGGGTGAGTACGTCTGCGTCTCAAATGACATTGAAAAGAAAGAATACAACATTTTTGCTCAAGTAAGTCAAATTAACAAGAACCGTTTTAATACGCTCTCTTATATCAACGAGGTTATGTATGCCAAGATCGGTTTTGTTGTCCAATCCATAAAAGAAGCATTCAAGGGTTATATACTACGCGTGGGTAACGAATTTCTCATCTATAACTTGAGAAACGATGACCGTATCGACAAGATGGATTATTATTGTCTATTCAAGCCTACGGCCAAAGAAACTGATATTAACAAAGATATCAAACAGATGAATTTGCGAAAGATCATCAATGTTTATTATTTCATTTTAAACACGCCGGAAATCCCAGATTCCCCCTTTGTTTTCGGCATTTCGCAAGGCACGAAGTTAAGGGTCGCTGTAACTGATGGCTTCCATGATATCGAAGTAACTGATATTGTTGAATTGCCTAAAATGGAGACAATCGAGAAAGGGGTTGATTCTTGGGAAAAAGTGCCTAAATTGTCGATCATTACTGAATTGAACAGTGAATCGACCAACAGGACGATGGAGGCAACGGGTAAGATCGATTCGCTATACATCACAGCAGATAAGCAAAGGTTCCAATTTGTCGCTGCTTCAAAGAGATATTATTGTGTTGTTAATCAACCCTATTTCAAATATGGTATTTTGAAAGAGATCAATAAAGAAAAGAGTAGCGATGAAGTCAAGGCAAGTGAATGGGCGATTTACGATAATCTTGGTATGTTCTTCAACAAAAACGATGATGAAACGTTCGTAATATTCTTGGGCAAAGATAAACCATGCGAAATGCAAACGAATGAATTGGACGTAACAAGCGTTAATTCTCAGTTCAATTTCTGCAAAGTCTCGCCGGATTCAACCAAGGTTATGCTTCAATTGAAAGATTCTCAAGATGAGCCAAGAGAAATTAAGGATTTACAAGATATTCTCGTTGGATACAAAAACTCGCTCGATGAATTGAGAAAGATCAAGAATAAAACAGAACGTGAACAATCTACCGCTATTCTCAAAATCAAGCAGATTCAAAATGAGATTAACAAAGTCTTGACTTCGATCAACGAAACCGAGAGTGCAATCCAATCCTTGCGAAGTAATAGCAGGGCAAGTTTCTTGTTAACGGTCGGCGACAAGATCAAAGTAAGAACTCGAACGATTAGCGGAGAATTCATCTTGGACAAGTTAGCTCCGAACATGCCACCTTTTGATGAAGTATTACTTGATCTTACCACGATCACCAGAAAAGTAAAGGGTAGTTTTGGGGTCAAGAGCCAGCGGCGCCCGTTAGTAAATGTTATTATCAAATCGTCTGATTTAATCCCTAACGCTTCTGTTCAAGAAGAGTTTGACTTCTTGAAGAGACTATTATCACAACCAGGCAATTCACCAATAACAATCGCAAATTTGCCCGCACGTTCGATGAATCTACTCTATTTGATCGTTCGCTTTGCCAAGCGCGCCATTCAATCAAACTTGTTATTTCAATTAATAACCGAATATTCGACAAACTTCAATAAAGATTATCAAAAGTTTGAAAGAAAGATTCTCCACGAGCAAGATTTATCCAAGTCGTTTGTCGATAATTTTATCCCCACGCGAATACTTCCATACGATAAAGATCATTGGGCGGACGCACGGGCTGATTTCTTGGCTTTCGCCTCGAAATACCCCGTGATTTCACAAGCAAAATCAGAATATGAAGAACTATTGATGTTATTTGACACATATAATATATTTTATGATAATTCAGACAATTCCTTCTGGAAGTTTATTAAATTAAGAACCTACGAGTCTTCTAATGTTTCAACGATGAAGAACCACCATTTGCCAGGCTTATTGAATCAAGAATTTAATGTTGTCCTTGATAGTCTGTTCACCAAGGACATGATAAAATTACCTGTAGAATGCCCCGACACGTTCTTAGTTCCTTTACAAAACGAGTTGGTTGATTTCCTCGCAAAGCATGATTTAAAGGATGATTTATTGCGAGAAAAGGTTTATTGTGGCGAGATGGGCGTGAACTTCGCATTCCTTGAAGGAGATAAGAGGCAGATTTCACTTGATATCTTGGGTTTTCAAGAGGGTAATGATTTTATTCAATGGATATTGAGTTATCTCGGTTTCAAGGTAAATTGTGAATTAAAAGTAGATTCTAATACGCCAAGTCAAGTGATCAAGGTCTTTATGGAGGAATTGCCCGCCATCATAGACATCATGAGTTATTTGCTCGTTGATGTGGCGAATTTACGCAAAAAAATTCGATACTTGAATGATGATCAATATTTCCGCATCTATATGAATTGTTTGTTCCCGATAATACATGAGACAGAGACTTATCCAATATTCATAAAAGTGTTTACTGACTTCACCAAGATGATAAATGAAATTGACCCAAATGTTCTTGTCGAGATGGGCAAGGTAAATTTCGGTGATGACGCCTTATATTACTTTCAATTGAAACAAAGCGGCAATTGGCTCAAGGCATTATTCTTCACCTTAATTCGATTGACAAAGTCTTGGTTTCCAGAGAGACTTGGAGTGGAAATAAAACCTTTAACCGTGGAAATTTGGGGCAATTTTATCGGATCGTTGAAAATACGACAAGCCTCTAAATTTATCGAAGAGATACCAATGGAAGAAGAGGGTCAGATCGTTGAAAATACGCCGAATGTCTTGGGTGATTTCCCGAAGATCGCCAAGTCGATGCAAGTGAATCAGACCGATGAATTTCCCTTAACCTTGATCAAGATTTATGGAAGCAAAGCATCACGGCCATCCGAATACGATGATGGCGATGTCCTTGGTTTTTTCACGCTGCTTCAACCGCTTTTAACCAAAGTCATTATGAACTTGGTTTCTAAAGGCGCTGTAAGTTATAATTCATTCAAAATGTCTCTGAACGAGAAAACGAGACCTGTCTTGTTCGAATTGGAAATCAAGTTTGTCGGCTGGCAAATACGAATACCGAAACTCGGTTCCCCCGCTCGAATATTTAATACCGTGCTGGATTCAATAGGTTCTGGATCGTTAAACTTGAATAATGTGAATGTTAATGAAAGCATCAATGACCTTATACAAAGCATCGTGGGGTAAGCATCGTGGATTATGAAAAATTGAATTTTGACGATGAGAAGTTCGAGGACTCGATAATGGGAAAGTATGTCGATGAAATGAAACAGCAAATAGGGACGGCCGCTTTCCTCGCTTATATTATAGGTATTATCACGTCAATCATTTTCATGGACTTCATAATCGTGCCGTTCCAAGCCGTCGCCATTTGGATTTGGACGCAAGAATGGACACTCTCGTTCGATACAATGATGGTAAATACTATCACCCTCTTTATCTTGTTCACGTTCATATTTCTTATATACTCGGTCTATAAGAAAATTAAAAATAAAAAAGAGGGTTCAGAACGACAACAGACTTGAAAAAACTCCGCCGATTATTTTTTGCGAATAAAAATTCGGACACTATTTTTCCTAGAAACGTTCCCCCTTTAGACGAAAAATCGGAGATTAGATTGATTGAGAAAACGCAACAAATAATCATGAATAATGTTTTCTCATATATTTTGGATAATAATATTGCTTTGATAGAATCGGATGATTTTGGTCTTGACTTCGGCCATATTGCCGAATTACGCAATATAATGGGGCAAATCTTGGAAAACATTGATGAAGGGATAATTGAAAGATATGAGTTTCCTAATCTGGTCTATTATCTCGATCAAATTAAGGAATTTTTGGATAAACAAGAAAAGATTAGAATGCGTGATGAAATAGAATCTTTAAGCCATTCCAACAAGTCGTTGGAAGAAAGGATTTGGGAAATTACCACTAACCATGCCGATGAATCCCAAGAATTGCGTGATTTATTGCGAGACAAAGAACATAAAATCCAATCATTAACGGATGAATATGACGCTAGGTTCTCGGAATTAAATCAAGTGATAAAAGAAAAGGACATGGAAATCGAACAAAAAGACTTGCAAGTTAAAGAAAAGGAGAATACCAAGAGTGAATTGGAAAAGGAGAACGAGAAACTCAAGGAATCCTTCAAATCGGAAATACAACCCTTGCTTGACAAGATTGAAAAAATAACATCGTCACACGAACTCATTACCGAAGAACAAGAACTACAAGTGAAAAACTTAAATGATCAAGTGGTGATATTACGCTCCAAAGAGCGAGAAACCATCGCTGAAAATAATGACGCAATTAATCAACTCAAGATCGAAATTGGCTCGTTGAATGAACGTGTGAAGGAAAATTCCAGCGATAAAATAGAGATGCAATTGGAAATAGAAGAGAAACGCAAGGAATTAACCGCTATAAAGAAAAAGAAATTGGAAACAGAAAAGGCATGGCGCGACAAGGTTTCGGACCTCACGCACGAGAAAATACGAGTTGAAACCGAGAAGAAACAATTGCTCAAGGAGATTGAGAACTTAAAGACATCGAGTTCTGATTTAATGAAGCCAACCGTTGCTTTGGCGCCATTCTATTTAATCCTTGTTGACTTGAATAATATAAAGAATTCATGGGATAAGAATAAAGGCGGGCTTCGATTCACGATTTCCATATTGTATGATAATCTAACCGGCCTTCTCAAGTCAATGGACAAGAGTTTTGACGTTAATGATGTCAAGGGATTTATCTTTGTTTCAGGTTACTTTGAAGCGTTAAAACGTGATTCTGATGGTATAAAAGCACAAGGAACAAGTCCATTGATCGACAAATTTGAATGGTTCGTGAATAAAGAGAAGAAGAACAGCAAATTAGAAGGAATCTTGGACAAGGGAACATATCAAGATATAGACACATACTTGACCTTCAAAGCTGGCGAAATGCTGACAAAACACAATAAGAACATTAAAGGTCTAATCTTGGTATCGGGCGACAAGGACATGATTCCGACAGCGCAGAAAGCAAAAGAAATGGGGATTAATACCGTCATATTGGGCGTGCAGAAAACCATCTCCCCCGCTTTGTCTAGATATGCAAATAGGGTTTGTTTCTTTTAAGGCATAAACTAAAATAGCGGTTGTATCATATCTTACATAACTAAGTGAAGCGATGTAACCATGTCAACGCAATACCTTCGATCTCAAAATTTGGTAATGCTCAATATTAATTTGATCAATAACAAAAGCAATCCCTTCAACGATTTTATGGAAATGTTCGACATTTCGCCGGACATGGTTTGGACACGATTAAAGACGAAAAGCGAGAAGATAATCTATAAGGATAGTGAAAAAAGCGTTGACAATTTCGCATTATTTTACAACAATGATATTGACGATCCAACGCACAAGATCATCGAATTCACGGTTCCTCAAAATATGTTTCTACAAGAATATGATGAAATGCTAAAGGATTTCTTCGTGAAGAAGCAGACCGAGATTCTCAACAAATATTTAAGTTCATTAGAAATTCATGGTAAATCCCCGCAAACCATCGAGCAATATCAAATGCACATTACCGCATTTATTAATTTCGTCAAGAAACCTATGGATTTCTGGAGCCAAGATGATTTTAACGAGTATGTTGCCGAATTGAACCGTGCTTATATCAAAAGAAAGAAAGGGACGAAGAAGTACAAGAACCTGTCTAACCCTCAAATCATGCTTGCCAAGAAAACTATCCGCCAACGGCAGAATATTCTCCGAGCTTATCTCAATTACTGCTTGCAGACCAAGGCCATCAAGGAATTACCAATTATCTTCCCTTCGATGAAAGAAGAGAAGAAATTTATCAAGAACATGCCTGGAAAGAAATGGCGCGATACCAAGCGAATCTTGATAGAATATATTAATTCATTGCCTCATAAATATAATCAAATGGGCTGGATCATGTTTCAGAATGGCTTGCGTTGTAGTGAAGTGCGGAAGATTAAGAATTTCGATATTGATTTTGCTTCGAGCAAATTCACGGTTCATGGTAAAGGTGGTAAGGATAGGACAATAGCATTGGCGGCTCGCGTCAAAAGAGTAATTCATAATTATATTATAACGGAACTTATGAACTTGGATAGGAAGAAAGGTGAGACCGCTGTTGATGCTTTGTATAGGATACGGGGTTACGTCGCAAAGGAATTGATGGTTAGAATGCTTGATTATATTAAGGCCACGATTGGAAAGATTCCCATAGAGCCACAACTTGTTGATAGGTTGAAAGGCGAGGGTTTGCACGACTTGACAAAAATCGTGCCATTCAATGTGGTCAGGGACAGGTTTGGGGCGATGGGGATCAGCCTTCCAGATATCATGTCATTGACGAAGGAATTGAAAAATTTGGGAGCGATCAAGATAATCAAATTAGTAGAGGAAAAGGATAGCGTCGAAGATGATTTAGATGCGGATTTCTTGTTCATAACACGCGGTAAAACGATGAGCAACCGTTCTGTTCGCCTATTCATGTTTATCGAGTTGCTTGATGAAAATTGGAAGCCAGCAGAACGATTAGTGAAATTACCGGCAGATAAACACAGATTGTATTTCATGATCTACACGCATAATATCAGTCTCCTTTATCAACCGAAGATCGAAGATAAACAAATAATGAACGCCGACGTGGTAAAGGACGAGTTTTTGCACGATAAGACTTTGATAATCTCTGCAATGGATTTAGATTTCCGTAAAGAATTGAAGGCCACGCATAAAATAACGCCCGGTATGAAAGCACAATTGAAAATCATCTATGATTTGAAAGAAAAATATGGGCTGAGTCAAGATTTATGGTCTCAAAACTTGTTCATGACCAAATTCGGAACGCCATATTTGAAAAACGGCACTATCGTGACGGAATTTGAACGCACTTTCGAACGTGGTGAATTTAGGAAGAAATATAACATCCCGCAAATAACGAGCCATTGGCTGAGGGCTTGGGGCGCAACCTTGCGTTCGATTTATGGCATGAAGCTAGAAGTTGAACAAGATTTCCTAGGGCATAACGATCCAGGCACGACGCGAATCTATACCGACGTGCCATTTGAGAAGATGGATCAGCAAGTGATCGCATCGGACTTCATGGTGGATGAAATTGAAGATTGGCTTTATTGATCCTGTCGTTTCTTATATCAAATCCTTAAGAGATGTGGATTTTTACGAGAAATTGGTTTCCGATGTTTTACTTCTCGATGATGAGTTCCGCTCGAGTATTGACTCGTTCGCCATCCGATATCATAATGCTATGACGGCGGGAAAGCATTTTGATTATACTTTTGGTTTCGATGGGGGTGAATTCGTCGTTGATTTCATCATACCTGGAAAACTCTCCCTTGATGAAATTCAAGCCCACGATGCTCTGCCAAAAGGGAATATTCCCAAGACTTTGCTCTTCATGGAAGCCCACGATCCTTCATATCATTTTTCAGACAAGAAATTGAAAGTGATCAAGAAGGGGTATGGCGCAGGAACGTGGATTAACTTGGAGCGCGAAGAGACGAAAGTAATAAAGATTGGTGAATCTTTCAAGTTCAGTTTTAAGAAGAGTGAATATTTGATCGAGAAAAAAGGCACAAGTTACAAGATCAAGTTATTCACTTGATTCATTGAGATTTTGGAGATAAATATTGACGGGTAATCTCGATTTTTGATCCAAACTCAAAATCTCCGATTTTTCCTTGTTTTTCTTGCCCGATATAATTCCTCCCATCTTGTCCCCTCCTTTGAAATAGAAATAGACGTGAAGATTGATACGGGCAGATTCTTTTCGTGAAAGATTCCGAATTATCGGAATTTCGATGTTCTCATAAGTGATTTGTTTAATAGCACCTATCTCGTTTGAAATCTCCACGATATTATCAATGATCGTCATTGTATCTTCATTCACGGATTCCATTGCCAAATCAGCGAATATTTGGTTGATAATTGTTTTTTTGAGAGTTTGCATATTAATCCTATTTTATTTGATTCTTTTAAATATTACGTGATCGTAATATTCATCGTGAAATGAATCATGGAACGATTAAACTTTGCTGGCTCACGACTAAAAAATGCAGACGTATTATTTACATTAAAGTTCCAATTCTTTTATGCGATTACTATCTTGCTCAATGCTTGTGTTTTAATTACTTGGATATTGCCAACCGTCAATACTTTTGCCTTGGAGTTCTTTAATCTTTTCGTGATCATCTATGAACTTGTTGCCATGTATGAATATAAGGCAAGAAATGCAGATATCCCCACCAAGTACCATATCTTGATTAATATGTCTTATCTTTATAATCTGGCCGTTAATCTAGTATTCTTTCTTGTATTATTAATAAACATGATGGTCATGTTTGATTATTCTGGTATATTCGATGCTTTAATAATCTCCAGCATCGCTTTGCTTGTTGGTCAGTTAATGACGTTGAAGATTACTAAATATACCTTTCCAGCAATTTCAATTTATTATATCGTTTGCGTCGCCTTGCCCTTCGTCTTCTTCACTATCATTCCAACGCCTGCTACTATATTCCCCTTGGATAACACAAGTAATCAAATAATCTTGGCTATGGTAGCAATGATACTCGCATTAACCACGATATTGCTTGCGTACAAGCGGCGCGACAAGAATTTGCGTTATTTTGTTATTCCACAAAAGAAGATTCTCTCGGGTTTATGCGTGTTTTTAATCCCGCTCGCTTTATTCGGAGTTTCTTGGCTCTTATTCTCGGTGGGTATTTCAAATCTGCTAGTAACATGCGTATTCATGTTTGGATTGATTACCATTTATTATATTACTTATGAAATTGCCGAAGAGTCAGTTTCGCTAGTTCAATTCTTGAGCCACATATTCACGATAATTTGTTTCTTCGTTCTTCTTGGCTAATATCTTTTTTTCGGACAAAATGCACGTCGTCGGGATTAAAAGAGTCAATAATTTTTAATTGTTTTATCAATGAATGGACAGGAAGCAAAACGTTCTCTCTTGTCATGCATGATATGCGAAAATGACCAAAATGTTCCAAGGATTCGATTTTCGCGTTTACCTTTTCCAAATCATAAGTGGGTTTTATGGTTCGTTTCGCGTCCTTGAAGATTTCTTTAGCATCTTTAGAAACTTCCCAAAAAGGAGTTAGATCGACTTTATTTCCCACGACGCAAATGTTATCTCTAAATTTTTCATAGTCGGAATGATTCTTTAGTAAATCAAACCATTCGTTTAAATCTTTGAAGGATTCTAAATCGGAAACTGAATAAAATACTACCACGCCATCCGCTCCTTTGAGAAAGTCATTGATAATTTTTCGGAACCGCTTTTGCCCGGAACAATCCCAAAAGATTAACGCAAATATATCCTCGTGGTATTTAGCATATACGGCCTCGAATGCCGTTCCGATTGTTTGTGCCGTGTTAATGATGTATTCCGGGTCAATGACCGAACAAAGCCAAGAAGTTTTACCTGTAAATGCATTGCCCAATATGATTATCTTATAAACATAATCGGGTTCTTCAAAATCGTTTGATTCAGAAATTGCTTTCAAGGTCAACACACTCAACTAAAGCCCCTAAAAACTTCCAGAAGTCTTGCTTGTTGATATTCGTCATACCCGTTTGTTCCCTCATCACTTGAAACAAATCCTTGTCCATGTATGCCTTGGTGTCGCGTATCTCATAACGAGAATCAATGGTGATTCTTAGCCGATGATCGCAAGCATCCTTGTATTGATCGGTTTTTTCCACGTATCTTTTCTTTATTTCTTTTAACCAGATTTCCATGCGATCCGCATAGACGAAATAATGCAATTCAAAAGGATAAACCCCCCCATGCTGCATTAGGTCTTTTCGATAATATTTTCCTTGTTGATTCCCATTAGTTCTGTTGTTTATCCAATACGCTATCGCTTTTTGATTCAAAGTGAAACTAAATTGAGATTTACAAATGGGACAGCTTCCAAAACGATAAAGATAGTTGTTTTGCTGAGGTTTGTCATTTGCGGCTAACATGCTTGATATACAGAATGCTTTTCGGGATAAATAAGTGTTGTGAAATGATGAGGACGAACACATTAAAAAACATCAGAAGTAAATAGTATTATCAAAAGGTGATTTTGATTTCGCAAACTAATCCGGATACAAGTTACGTGGCACGAGGCTTGCAAGATTTGCTTGTCGTTAATCTTGATATTTTACTTGATTCTATCAAGTTAGCGACATTTCCAAAGCCACAACGCTTCCGGGTTACTAAAAATTTATTTGAAGAGGTCACATTAGCAGAAATCACTTTGCTTGTTAATTTTAAAGTAAACAGCCCATCAACTGCGGAATATTTCAAAGAAATGATATTAAAAGACGAGAATCCTTCGTTGGAGGGCCTTTCCCAAGCAATTGCCAACGTGGTTCAAGAAATTTTGTCATATTATCAAAAATCAGAGATCAAGCGGTTTTGGATCAGCCGTACCATTGCAATCCAGCAGAAGATGTTTCCTTTTATCAAAATACTCCGCCCAGAGGTTAATGTTTATACCACGATCAATATTAAGAATGATATTGGGTTTGTTGGTGAAAACTTCACAGATGAGAAGAGATTAAGAAAATTGGAAGAAGATATTCAAAAGATTGACTTTCAATTCGAGAGAGACACGGGTTATCCCCCCGAACAAGTAGAGTTGTTCAGGCGCGAAATTATGGCCTTGAAAACACAATTGGCACCACAGATAATTGCGCGATTAGGAAAAGATGGTTCGGGTTTCTTGTCGGGCAATATTGTCCAATTCATGAACGAGTTTAAAATAAGCCCAGAATGGATCGACTCGATCTTCGATTATTATGATGAAAATAACGAAAAGTACCAGATTACCGCTGATAGATTGGCAGATATACTTATCGAGAAGGGAACTTCATTAACTTTAGACTTGCTCATCAAGGAATTTAACTTGAAGCATTCTCTCCCGAATGTAGATTGGTTGGAAAGCTTGAAATTGATAAAAAAACAGCGCGTTGCAAGTAAATTGTCCGAATCTAAATTGGAAAAGAAAATCGTTAAAGAATCTACCAAGATATCCAAGGATATTCTTGTTAAAATCTGGAATTATTCTAAGAAAATCAAGCCCGTTGTCGATGAGAGAAAAAGGGGAATATTTGGATAAGTGAGAGATCATGCCAACTACCAATGATTTAACCAAGGCGCAATACAATCTGGTTATCGAGATAATGCGCCTTGATTCTAATTTAAGTTTAGATATGTTGCTCAAACAGATAGCACAATTATCAAATTCAAGTAAAAAGACTTCCTGGCTACGAGATAAACGAATCAAGATGATGCAAGAGAAAATTGATTCTGTTTCGTCAATTGCTCGGCCTCAAAAAGGAACGATTGTTTCAAAAGATTTAGAGCAACGTGCGGCTACAATTAAACAGCATCTCGATGGAGCTGGGTTATTAGATATTCAACGCCAGATCGTTTCTCATTTGAAGTTTTATGGTAATGTGTCCGTTTATGATCTTGATTTATCGGAAGTCACGAAGAATTACGATGATGATTCATGTTCAGTAATCAAAGATCAAATCGCCCTCATTTCCGATCTGATCAAGGAATCCACAAAGATCAAACCGATGTCGAGCGATGGTTCAAGCTTGTCCAGATCGTGTCCTTTTTGCAAGGAACCCATCAATAAATGGGATGATAAACAAGTTGTTCATGTTTTTGATACGCCGGAATCAGTTAAATCAAACACGCCTTCGCTAATGGCACATCTTTATTGTTTGGTAGTATTAGGAAAACAGATTTTGAAAGAATGATTAAAAAGGTGAATGATTTGTCCGAATTTGAATCTGTTAAAAAGTTGACAGGTAAACTCAAGAAACAGAAAATCGAATCGCTCGACTGGAAGTCAATCGTTAAGGATGTTCTCATGGAAATGAAAATCTTTTTTTCCACGAATGAATCTGATAAGAAAGACAATCCGCCATTCGATGTTCATTTCTACCAAAATTTAGTAAAGAAACTTTCACAAAAACAAGTGGTTCCTTCATCATATCCGAAAAGGGACGAGATAAACACATATCTCGAAGAATTGGAGAAGAATAACGAGATATTCCCGTTTAGTCAAGATTTACTCGATGCTTGGTTCCCAAAAATCGAAACAGCTATAGAGATGCCCTTCACATTTGATGAATTCTTGCAATTGTTTGCGGGCGCGAAGATCAAGGATGGCAAACTTTCTGAATCGAAAAGCATCCTTTCGCATTGGCGTTTACTCCTCTTTAACGAGGATGCGAGTGATGCTCTCCACGCATATGCACAAGAGGCTTTAATCGAGAAGTATCAGAAAATAATCGCCCTTTCGACATCCGAATTCATTAAAGGATTAGATGTGACCCAAGCAGAGAAACTTGATTACTTGGAACCGTTTGATGAGCAGGCCATTTCTGATCCACGAAGTAAAATTCAATTAATTGATTTTTATTATGATATACTTCAATACACGAAACATTCTCTGAGGCGCGTTTGTCCTTTCTGTTCGACGCGTATTGGCAATCCAAAGGACAAGGCAGGCTTGATAGAAATCAAGACCCCTAATGACGTTACGATGCCTTTGGACGAGGTTATCCGTCGGAAGACAATATTAGCGGATTATTACTCGCAGAATACACAAGCCCGTTGCTTCACGTTTAATTCTGTTATTCAAGATAATCCAACGGTTTTAACGAACCCTACTTATCAGAATTTCATAGCAGAACAACAGCAATTTGAAAAAGAGTTAATGTGCCCGAATCCAGAATGCCCGACGCGTTCAATGAAACGCCCGCCATTATTGACGAAGGAAGCATTATTTCGGGCTGAAAAATACATGCGCCGCATGTTGACCTATTTTATACGTGGTAAATCAATTTGTTTGCAAGGAGTCCCAGGAGATGGCAAAACGACAATTGCTGTCGATTTATTAGAATATTTGAAATGGCGTTATGGCACCCCGTACCAGACATACAACGTGAACGACGGCACGACCGTCGGGAAGTTATCCGGGGCCACCGATTTATCAACACTATCAAGCAAGATTAAGCGGGTTGATTATGGTATTTTATCACGTTGTTTATTCAAACGCGGCTGGAAACCCGATAATGATTCGGAGATCGTCGGCAAGGGATCAAATTTGCTCCTTGACGAATTGAATAGAACCGAGTTCAAGCAGATCAGTTTTATAATGGGTTTTCTCGCATCACCTTGGAGTTATACAATAGATCCGGACAATTTCAGACGCATGTATTATCCTAACCGATATGGCAATTGTTGTTGGGTTTTAATTGCCACGATAAACAAGGGTGATGTTGGAAATGAAAAATTCTCCATCGCTGCTAAAGGACGTTTCGTTTTTATCGAAATAGAATATAAAGATAAGAATGATTTGCGGTATATTCTCGAACATTCCTTGCAATTGACGACAGAAACGCTCTGGGTTGCTCAATATTTAGAAAAGATTTTCGATTGGACGGTAGAAGTGGCGGCTGGAGGCAATATTAAATATCACGCTGGTATTCGCCATCTCTTAGGGGTTCATCGAGCTTTCCTTGATACATTGCGTTTGCGGATGCGCTATTATGATGTTTATTCCCCTGATAACTTGCACGACGCTGCATTGGATTCGAATAAGACCATGAGCAAGAAATCGGTATTCGGTCCTTCGGGAGATATATCGGACGCTGAATTGAGCGAGTTATTTAGCGATGTAGTCAAAGATAACTTGTTGAATATCATCGTGGACGAGAGTTCACCTACGAATATTGAAGCCTTGAACGATGAATGGAGTACAACGATGGACGCAATATTTCCGATTATCTTGAGCAATTATAAGACGTTAATTAAAGAATAGGGTGGCTTTATGGTTCTTTATTCTCTTTGGCTCAAGCAAAATGATAAGGTCAGGATTTTGCAAGCCATCGAGTTAGAGAGTTGGAAATACGTCGTTAAGGATTCATTTTGCGCCATTTATTTCTTTGAACCTTTTGTTATTCAGTTTCTCAAGGAGTACTTGATTAGTGACGATTCCGGGAAGTATGCGTTAAACAATTGGTATTTGAACGCTGAAAATTTGTTTGTAAATTATTTCTTTGCCAATATTGACGCCTTGCAATTGCCGGATCCTCAAGAAACAGGTAAGCACGTGTCATTAAAGATGTTGAGACAAAGGTTAACGCTGAGCCAGGAAATTGCAGATTTACTTGGTTCGCGTACCATTTCAACAATTATACTATCGTTTGCGAAGTTCATAATGGATTTTGACCAACAATGGATAAAATCACGCGATAAAGCAGGGATAGCACGAGATGTTGGATTCTTTATACAGAAATTGTCCTTTCAAATCTTGTTGAATGAAATTGCGACGGATAGAGAATTAAACACGCTCCGAGAGAAGAATAGGGTTTCCATTGGCTCATTCCTCAATACCTTCAATAATAATATAAATGTAACAGATAATCTGACAGAACTCAATGCTTTTATGCGTCAATACTTAGCATCTAAAAGCATTATCTATGAAGAGGGAGGTACCGTGAAACTCAGTGGAATCGCGGGCAAGAGTGAAGGGGTTGGATTACGAAAGATGGTTAGACCGGCACGTTTTTTCGATGTTGATTTTGATTTAAATGCTGTCGCTTGGCTTAAAAAAGCCCAAGATGAAGCGAACCGCGGAGCGACTAAAAATATAAGAGAATTAAAGATAGAGGAAAAAAACAAGATTCTTAATGATTTACGCGAGCGATTATCTGTAATAAAAGAGGAAATAAAGGAAATGGTGCCGGAAAACATCATCACATTTTTGAAGAGTTTTGGTATTGATCCATGGTCATCCTACAACGAAGAAAACAACAAGATCATTTTGCATTACTTCACGATAGTTGAAAGCTTCAAGTTTTCTTTCAAGGTTATCTTGAATGATAATTTCTCGATAATTCAACAAAAATCGAAAGAAATGACTCGTCAATTGCTTGAATTGGCAGATTTACAACCTTTGTCACGTTCTAAACGTATTGTAACGGATTATGATGGATCGGCTGAAATAGATGCAGAAGAAACGATAAAGGAGATTGTCCGAACGGGAGAGTTGATCACGCGTCAAAAATTACGTGAACAATTCAAGGAGAAGGATAAGGCAAAGATCGCCTTGATCTTGGATATCACGGGTAGCATGGAACAGAGCCAAGCAGAATTATGTGTTATTTGTGGTCAACCGAAGATTTTTCATTGCATACATCTATTTGAGCCGAAAAACGATGGAGGATTCACGTTTAAACAAGAGAACATGATAAAGGCACCGGCTTTTCGTTATGCTCAATTCTTGTTTACTTTAATGGTTGAAATATACAGAGATTTTGCGTCGGAAATCCTTTTGGGTTATATTGACGGCAATAAGGGGGCGTATAAACTCACGCGTTATTATAACTTCGACTTGTTACTCTATGACGTTTGGAATATTGCCGGTTCACAAGGCCCGACCGTTTACCACAATCTAGCACGGTTGAAATTGGAAGAAGGAGAAGCCAAAGGATTTTTCGAGGGTTTCAACAAAACCTTTGTTTTCGTGATAACGGACGCTCAATGTCCTGATGTCTTTCATGATTTTAGTTTAAACCGACGAAAAGGAGTATTCAAAACCAACGCCTTTCCATATCTGAAATACTATGCAAAATCGCCAAGAGTAAACTTTATTTACTGCATGATCAACCGCCCTTTCACAGATACAAAGATCGGTGGGTTTGCGGCGAAGAAACAAGAGGAAATTCTTGATAATTATACCAAAACTCGTGTCCAGATTTATTTGCTTAATTTGATTCGTGAGCAAGACTTCATCAAGACTTGGGTTGCTGATGAGAGCCAAAAACCAGCAATGGCGGCGGAATGGAGTAGTATTGCTTCCTTGGAAGGTGATTTCTTGATAATCCGTGATCCGAAGGCATTCATCGAAAGATTGAAGGTTTTTATCAATTATGATAGCAGAGAAGAAGAGTTCACGAATGAAAAGCAAGTCATTTCAAAGGAGGAAGTTCCTTTCAAGGAACCCGAATATTCCATGAAAATCGGCCAAAGTATAAAGAGAACGGTTGATTTTGGTAGCCACGAAGTCTTGTATGCGAGTATCACGCTTACTTGGAACCAGATGACCATCCCGATACGGTTCGTGAAACAAACCAGCGAGATAGAGTTTGTTGTTCCAGACGGGGTTCAAGAAGATGACTTGTTCTCGATTCAATACCAATATATTTCTTCAAAGACAAAGGAGAGATTGAAAGAATGGATAGGGCAAGATTCTACCGATGAAAATCAAGCAATATTTCACGAAATTGTCTATACCATTTTTATCATCGAGAATTGGGATGTGATTTTCCTAACTGATTATTATAAATTAGCAACCGTAGGGGAATTGCAGCGTTTCGTCACAATGATTAAACGCAGGAATCTCTTGCAATTGACCACGTTTTAGGAACGATTCTATTTATATAGACAAAAAAATCTAATGGCATTGAACCATGAAAATATCGAATATTCAATACCGCCCGAACAAGTCGAGAAACGAGTTACTCGTGTTTGAAGTCAACTCGTCGCTTATGAACTTGTTTACGGAAATGCTACGTGTAATAGAGCCTAACATAAATATGGACAAAGACAAGTTAATCATTATCTTTGCTATTGTACGGAACTTATCACTCTTTAATGATAGTCTCCAAGACTTAATCATAGATGATATTCTCGAAGACTTAAATCAAGGAAAGGCACAGACTGATAAGATGGTCGAGCGGGATGAATTATTGAACGTTTTTTATCTTCTGGAAGGCATGACACAACCTAAAGCATTAAAATTACGTTCGAGCAAAGTGACAATCGCCAAGGATGAGAGGTTTGAAATATGAAAGGAGGTCCAATACAGATAACGGTTTCATCCAGGTTAAGATCGATATTACAGGTCATCGCCCAGAAAAAGAACTTTACCGAAGGCAATGTATGTCGTTCTGCCATCGAGGATTTATGTGTCTTGATGTCGTGGTCATTTTCAAAGGACAAGGTAAATTATGAAGCAATCAATCCAGAAATCAAGGCAATATTCATGAGTATTTTGCAACAGCGTGTGAATATTTCTAGAGAAGAGAGTATCACGCGTGTAATATTGAAGGACTTGGTTGATCGTGTGAATGAAGGGAAAAGGATTAAAAGCGATTAGACGGTTATTTATACAGGGCATCAGATTCTGATTCGAGAAACTATTTTTGTTTTACCCTTCCATGCCCAACGAACACGCGGGGATGTGTTTGATCCCCCTTTTTAATTCTCTCAACGTGAAATCGAAATACCTCACGGTAATTCTTTTATACTTCCGCGTGAATAACGATCTTGCTGGGATGTTATTCGTGGAAGTACCCCGCTCGGCGCTTTGAAGCGCGGGTTTTCTTTCCTACCTTTCAAAACGTGCGGTCGGCTTTGTTCTCGCCTAACTCTCATTGCTTTGTTATCCTATTAAACCTTGCGCCCTTCTCATCCAAGAGTTTGTTTTCTTCTTCGACAATTTCGTTTTTCTGCAATGATGGGTTCGTATTTTTCAGATGTCATTGAGAATTTGGTTTAAATAATCTTAAATGAGTTCAAGATCATGCCAAAAATAGAATTTGATCAACCTGCGAGAGTTGCAAAGGAAAAGGAGATTGAAAGTATTATTGATGATATCGCAATAGCGAGATTAATTGATTCTGCAAACAAGAATTGCCAAGAATCCACGAAAAATGATGATACGGTATTTATCAAATGGGATTCAAAGAGAAATGTGTTGCTCTTGGATTATTTCGGTAATCAACAAGAAGAGAAAATGTTTGAATCAAGATTGGAATTAATAAGGTGGTTGGAAGGCGTGATATGGGGTTCTGAAATCAATATCGGATGATCACGCACTTATCTCCACGCTTCTCAAGGATCGAATATACTCTACTATTTCTTGCGCTTCTTCTTTGCCTTCTTCGATTATCTCCACGCTTCTCAAGGATCGGATGTATTCAATGATGCGATCATTTGGATTCTTGGAGGATTCGACCATTGCCGATGCAAGAGCGGGGGTGACCAATTCATACTTGTTTTCTAACGCTAACGAATCGCCTAGAATGATCTTCGCCTTCACGCCAAGCAAAGATAGTTGAATATATGCCATTTTGAAGCAAAGGAAGTCGATGTCTTGGCAAACGGCGATGATGTTCGGATTGACTTCGTGCGCTGCGATAATCATCACCCCGGAACCGCAAGCCGGTTCGTTAATAGTCGGCTCTGGTTTTTCATTCATACACATAAGCATTTTAGCCATCATGAGCGCGAGGTTGTAAGGCGTGAAGAACTGACCCGCAAAATCATTTCCAAAGTCATTTGCCATGTAAATCTCCCCAAGGAAGTCTCGATGCTTTTCTTGCAAGGCCATGATGACAACCCCGCCCATTTCACATAAGAGGTTCAAGCAATCCTTTGGATATTTCTTGATGGTGGCCAAGTATTCGTTTTCCATCTCTTGCTTCTTGTAAAACGCGTTTGCAATTGATATATGGAATGCTGTGCAAAAATCATTGAATACTTGGGATGGTCGTTCCCCCGTTTTGTTCGATATTTCCAACATCTTCTTGTTGAACATTTTGTGGAAATCGGATGCTAAATTATTGCTTGCATTGTTCTGTTTTTTCGTTCGTTTTTGTTTCTGTTGCATATTCGTCACTCTTCTGAATGGAATTAACTAAAATGGATTCGGATGCTTTTCTACGTGATTGAACCATAGTTCCATTAGATTGCGCGTGTTTTTATCGACATGAAGCGTCTCCGCGATGAATTGAGCAATTTGATCATCAACCTGATACTCTTGTCCTGGGAAGCACGACTTGATCTTTTTGAATATTGATCCCCACGTCGATGATTCATACGTGAAACAAGCCCCGCGTTCGCATTCGCACATGCTCATTTACCTCCGAATTGATCTAGACCGAGATTTTTCTTGGCCTTGCAAACCCCCGTGAGCGGGCAAGCGAAACACTTGCACGATGCCATTTCCTTGACACAGAACTTCATTATTCCAAGGCGGCTTATCGGAAAATCGAATGATATCGGATCATCCGGGTTTAACTCCCGGAAAAACTTGGTGATCTTCACGACCTCGCGCCACACGCAACCATCCTCGCTTTCGACCACCCCTACGCGGGCGCAAACACGCTTGATGGTTAGGTCGAGGGGAACGAGCAATTGTTTCTTGTCTATTATATCAGACCATAGACCCAAATCAATCTCGTCTTTTCTGACCATCCAACGCAAGAATAATAAGTAACGCTTCAAGCACGATTGCGCTGTTATTTTTGAATCTGAAAAAATCTTTTTACACAAGTCCCCTTTACAAGACGTGCAATTCCCGCAAGTTTGGGGGTTTCTAAGCGTTTCAAGGAAGGATTCGAGAAACTGCTTGAAATTTCCTTTGAATAATCTTTTTGCCGTCGCCTTGAGACCGCCGGAGACCTTGATCGACCGCATTTTAGCAAGCACGCATGACAAGCGATCAATATTTTCAAACCTGTGAACCCATCCTTGTTTGGATACGGGGTCGCCTTTCGAGTTGATGAAAGTCCAATGGAATGTTTGGAGAATCTCCTTGACTTTTTCTGCCGATAAATCTAGGAATTGCTCGAAGTCAACGCCGATTGTGGTTTGAAGCCCGTCAAGCATCGGTATCAAGACGGTTTGTACGTCGGTTTGGTAATTCACGATAGCGCAGATGAATGCAAAGTAATCTGTTCCTTTGGTCACTTTCTTTATAATCCCGATTACAGATGACGAACTCGCATCCTTTTTTCTATTAATAAAGTAAGAATTGAAAAAAACGGGGAGTTTTTTGAACTCCTCGATGGTTGTTTCTCGCCAGGTCGGTTCGATGTCATCGAAATCAACGAGGGCACTCTTGGATTCAATCATTTTCTTGTTCCTCGCTTTCTGCGAAGTCTAATAACGTGGGGATAGATGTCTTGAGGTCGGCCTTACCCGCCTCGCCCGAATATATCCTTGCATAATTAGCGTTTGCGAAGTTAAGATCGACGGCTTCTATTTCCTTGATGAATTCCATTCCGTCCACGTTGATTGTCGGGATATTTGCCTCGCGCTCCTTTGATGATGGAACGTGGAACACGATGACTTCTTTCCAGAAACGCCGATGCGTGTATCTTCCACGACTCTTCAAGAATTTGCTGATCACTTCTTCGATTGCGGGCATTTCAGGGATTATGTTCTTTTCGGTTATCCCATAAATCATCTTGACCAATGTGTCGGCGGCGGCCGTGTAGTCTTTCAAGCCGTTGGCCGGGAGAGAGAAGATAAGCCGGAACGGGAAGCCAGCCCTCTTATTTGCGAAATAGAGGATCAAGAAATGATGCTTGCCACCCACGTAAAAGATGTTCGTCCGATTTGGTTGTTTTTGTTTCAAGAGCAACAACCATTGTGAGACTTGATTAATGAAGCATCTCTCCCCTTGAATGCTCAAATACTCCGGGGGGAGATTATAATCTGGTCTCGCGGGGTGCCCTTCTATCGCATAGGGTATCAGCGTCAAAGGTTCCGATAAAATAACCTTTTCGAGGCCGTTATCTTCACGAACGGACTTCATGAAATCATGCCCCGTTCCCTCGGATATGAACTTCCGAGGATCGAGAATACCATTCGGATCACGCTTTCCGCGTATTCTCTTCTTGTTACGGGTGGAATTGGCGCGACCACAAGGCAAGAATACCAATTCCTTGTCCTCTGGGGGAAGATAATTGAGAATTACTTGGTCATACCAGAACATGTTTATTTCCGAGAAGAAACTACAATTCACCGCCTCAGTTTCTTCCAATTTTTTCAATCCGGTCGTGTTCATGATTAGATTCGCCTTATGGTTCTCAATGGATCATGCATATATATGGCAAAAACCAACTTGCATATACAAGTTCGATATATTGATTCGAGGTCAAATCTATGCGCGTGATGAAAATCGGCACGGTAATCAACATCGTGAATTATGAATTACCAACCGTCGAGGCGTGGTATGAAGGAATAACCTTGACGCTTGATCTTCTAGATGGGGAAGTCTCTCCAATTGAAAGAATGACTTTGACGAGAATAATCGAGTTAACGCAACCGCGAATAACATACGATGAGTTGGAGGAGTTGTTGATGCATAAATTTGATGACGTACCAATAGAGATAAAAGATTACTTAATTTCGCTTCGGATGCGGCTAGTAAATCGCATTGTTGTTCAACGTGAAAATGTGATATATGGCGGTACAAGGGCATATAGACACAATTTGTTGATCAAGGTTTTGAAAAGAAAATATGGCATTCAAGAGAAGAAAGGCGATGAAATCGTGTTCAAGTTACCGAGCATTAAATTCTTGATTGCTAAAGACCCCGCCCTTGAAGGCAAGATTAAGAAGGAGATCATCCCCGAATATATCAACGATGCGGTTTATAGCAAGGATAAAGTTATTGATGGTAACATTATCCCCGTTTTTATCCCTTTATTTTCATTCAATGATCCAAACTTGGACGTTAATAACCAATTATCTGACGTGACGATGTTTGATTTTCTTGATGATCGGATGATTTTGCATAATAAACTCGTTAGAAATGTTGATATCGAGATCAATGCTCTCAAGAAGGATACGCCAGATTTTGATGCCCGATATGGCGCATATCGTGGGATCGGGCTGTTCCCATCGTGGTATTATTCCGAATTTCCCCACCACCCGAATAACGAACGTCTTGGCGATGGAAAAATAAGGAGATTTGTCTGGAAAGCTTCGCGCCGATTAACGTCGAAGGATGATAAGATCGAAATGGAAACTTTGAAGTCCATACCAGGATATTTCAATGCGAGGGCTGGCAAGAAGAAGGATTTGATTGCCATTTCAAAGTCTATCAGGACGGGCGTTCAGAAAACGCTCAAGGATTTAGGGTTTGAGAGTATTGGGAAAACGCAATATTTCATTCCCGAGATTATCGTCACACAGTTCGAGAATGTTGGCGGAAAAATCCAGCCCCTTCCCGAAAAGTTGATGAACGTGGTATATCGGCCGAATCGAAGGATTGTTGGATTGACGCAACAAGAAATGGAATATAACGATGCGGTGAAACGTGGTGAAACGAAATTAAACGAAAGATTTTATTTTGATTCTGACAAAATGGCGAATGTCGCCGCTTTCAAGAAACAAGTAATCGAGGCAAAGGATGGAAAATTGGAAATCACAATTACATACGAGATCATTCCCCCTCATTCTATGGATGTCTATGACGAATCATTACGCCTTGCCGAACGCAAGCACGATGCCGTGCTGAATAAACTTGAAGCCATGCGTAGAGCGGGAGCTTCAGCGGTAGATATTGAAACCGAGAGACGATCGGGACTGCCTTTATTGCTCAAGGATGTGTCGGGGAAGCCCATCTTGCATGTAGTGCATGATTATTACGAGGACATGATTAGGAGCATGATGGATACTCGGTATTACATGGATTGGCGATTCGAAGAGATAATTTTAGGCCCAAACCTTCCGTTTCTCGATGCTCTTGAGCAATATTTCATAGATCAAAGAACCAACGAAGTATCATGGCGATTTGCCGATCATGTTTATCAATTAATTGATTTGAGTAAAAGAATGGTGGTTTTTCAGTCCAACCCGGCAAATATCCAACAATTGGCGCATATCATCGGTATTTTGGCAGACTCGGCCGTCATGAGCAAGCAAGACCTCAATTTCTTCCAATCGCATTACCGAGATTATATTGAACCGCACGTTGAAAAGATATTCAGTCGATTACCTGCTCTTTCCAAAGCTATTTTGATCGATCACATGCAAATCTCTGCCAAGGATTCCATCATGAATTTGATCGACCAATTAAAGAACGTTGATATCTATACCGAAGGCAATTTCGACATGCTTCATTCCAAACTGATCGACATTGACGTTATCAAGAAAAGGTACTTGAATTATATAGAGAAGTCATATCCTTTCGCCGTACTAACGTCCATGCCGGAAGAGGGGGCATTCTTTAGCACTAGCAAGGATCGTGAACACAACAATGCTTTACTCGCATTTGGCGTTCAAATAGAACCGGAAAACTTGCGGAGAGACAGAATTTTTTTGGAAACGCGAATAAAGTTCCTCGAGATTGCACACGATTACTTGGAAAGAGATAAACAACGCCCGATTATCCAGCGACGATACATCAAACCGGGAAAGCGATTGACGAAACAAATACAGATTATACAAGCAATCCCATCAATTCCCGATAAGAACAAGGAAGATATTTATTCGGGATTGTCGGTGATATTGAGCAAGGAAGGAATGTTAGTAGATTTCGTTGATCAAAATCAAGTCTTGCGTGAAAGATGGGGGCACTACGACCTTTTACGCGGCATGGGCGATCCGTCGATTTTCTTCTTTGATGTTATCACGGCCTTGTTACGTTACGAAAAAGAAGCAAAAGCTGTCGAAATATACAAGATATTGCTCGATAAACTCAAGAAAACCGTGAATATTCGGAATGCTCGATCCACTCGAGATTGCGCCTTCCATTATAGGATTAACTTGAATGATGCAGAATCCAAAGTCCTTGAATCCGTCATCGCTAGTCATTTCCAAAAATATTATGATGATTCTTCGATCATTATCAAATATGAGAATGAAGGCGATGAACGTGAAATTAAGATTTATCGCAAGATAACCATCATGGTGACCGAGACCATCGACTCCATATACCATGATGATTTAGACATGATAAATCTGGATTTCACGACCAAGAAATTAGAAGATTTGGATTGGGCACAAAAACTTTTGCAGGCAAAGTATCGCCAAAAGGTTGATGACTTGCCAAGTTTAATCAAAGCTTGCATGGAAAGCACGATCAAGACATTAGAAACTACAGAAAGAAAAGAAATAAAGATGCGTGCCTTGAGTAAAGATGAAGTCACGGACTTGATTCAAAAGATTCTCGGAGATGAATCAATCAACGAGAATGCGATTATAACTTATGTTTCAGCCATTTCTATTGATGATGAACGAAAGACCATCGTGATTGTTATCAAGGATACAGAATTGGACGCTGAATTGGCGAAAAGTGTCATCGGGAAAATCAAAGAATTGCTCGCCGATGTTTCCGTGTTGAAAATATATCAATTAGATATTTCGGGTGAAATAGCAAATATCACGGACCGAATTGTAACCCCTTGAGTTTTATCTTTAATTTTGGAACCACGAAACTTCTTTACCCCTCAAAAAACTAAATATTTTTATATTCATTCGGAGAATAAATAAAATAAATACTGATATTTCATTCTTGTGATGGTCAATGGCAAAGAAAAGCGCAAAGACTAAGCCCGCCAATTCTATCGCTGGCGCGCTTGCGTCAATAGGCAAGAGCAAAGTCGCAAATACCGAAGCGGATGATGACTTCACCGATGCCGATGCACTCGCGGGTGGAACGCCTGCTCTCCCTGTAAAGGTCGAGAAGGTCGAGAAGGCAATCGAGTTCACGGAAGTTGATGATGCGGCGAAGAAGGCGGCGGCGGATGTTGCTTTAGCTGCAAAGACAAAGGCCGAGAAAGAAGCGGCTGAGGCAAAAGCGGCAAAGACAATTTCGGACAAGCAAGCCAAGGAAGCTGAGAAGGCGGCAAAGGAAGCTGACAAGGCGAAGGCGGCGAAGGAGGCGAAGGAAGCGGCGGATGCAAAGGCCATTTCCGATAAGGAAGCCAAGGAAGCTGCCCAAGCCAAGAAGGATGTGAAGAAGATCGAGGATGATAAAGCGAAGATCGGATTGATGGGAAATGAACTCACCAAGCTTGTCATCGAGAACGAGGCGGCATTGGGCGGCGCTGAATATGAAGGCGTCCATCTCGCCAAGGATGTCGAGTCCAGCCTTGCGGCAAAAATGACGCAGATTGGTGATCTCGCTCAAATCGAGACTTTCATCAAGGCAATGTCCAAGGATGTCAAGAGTAAGATCAAGGCGGCGGCGAAAGGAACGCCAGCTAAACCAGCCAAACCAGCCAAGCCAGCAACAGCAGTCGTACCCGGCGCGCCCGTGGTCGCCGTTACACATGGAACGCATAAGCATCCCTTCAAGGTTTTCAATGTCTCGAATATCTACAAGTTCATGCGTGGTGTTGTCCAAGAGGGTGCTGTGACCGGGCCGAATGCTCTCAAACTCGGCAAGAGTGGTAAAATACGCATCCCGAAGCAAGCCGTCATCGAATTCGGCAATGAACTCGAGGAGGTGGCTCTTGGAGAGATCATCGCCATCATTCGCAACATCCGGATCATGCAGAAAGGTTCTGGAACGGGCAGGAAGGTTATTCAATGCGAAGAAATCGAGAGATTTACTTGGGTGGGAAAAACGGGTTCCAAAGGTAAAGAACTCGGCGCTGTTGATTCCGCTGCGGCAAAGAATTTCGCTAATTCGTGGAAGAACAAAGGTGAACGCCTTTGTCCGAACAACAAGCTTGCCAAGTATATCCAGAACCAGATCGGCAAGAAAAACATCTCGATCTCGGCGGGTGGCACAACAATCTCGTCAAGTGGCAAGAAAAAAGGAAATGCTCGCGCTTTGCTCGGCCTGATTCTGTTCGACATTGCTGAAACGATTGCCTATTGGGGCATAGGTACGATCCTCAAGAGTAAGAAGGCACCAACCGTTTCTCCCGCAAAACATGGAAAGGATTCGGATGTCAAGGCAGGTATCGAACTCGTCCGGAAGCAATTCGGTCTGCAACGCTGGGTCGTATATTAAAAAAAAAAGTCTTTTTTTTATTCTTCTTCTATAAATTCCAAAGTTTCTGCCTTCCCCAACGCAGTTTTGTCCAACATATCAGATTTTACCTTAAGTTCGGCTGTGACTTCGTTTAACTTCTCGATGAACTCTTGGACCGTCATTTCTGGTTCCAAGAAACTGATGGATGGAGCTATCCAGACGTTTTCTTCATCATCTCCCAATATCACTTCATATTGGACGAATAACTTGATTTGACCTCCAACCAACGTCATTTCACCCGTCAAGACACCTTCATGATCATCCCCATCGAAATCGTTATATAAAACGTTGATCAATTCGTTAGGATCGAGATAATCAAACAATTGTTTCAACGATGTCAATGATTCCAGATTAACTACCGGAGTTTCATCATCTTCCGAATCATCATCTAATTCTCCATCGTTCGCGTCGTCATTTTCTTGTTCAACAAGTGCATCGTATAAGTCTGCGAGTTTTACCATTGAATCACCCAGATTGATTTAATATCACTATCATCATCATCATATATAAATCTTCTAAATTGTTAAATTGAATGAAGGAAAAAGGATAGTATATGTCGCCAGCACTAGAATTCTCGACCATAAACCCGTTTGAGGAACCCGTGATTAAGCGGACATGGAATTATTCCATTCTAACCGGCGTAGTAATGCTTTTCATGTTCGAGAATGCTGTCTTCTCGAAGTTGGTAGCCATTATTACGATTGCGCTCTCTTGCATCTACGTGATCGTGTTCTATCAGCACGAGGAGGAGGTAAAGAATGATCGGGTAAAATTCTTTGCTTCATTTGTGATAATTTGTGTTGGAATCATCTATATTATCATGCCCAACAATATCCTTTATTTTGGTCTCGATAGAATATGGCCTATTAAATGGTTTAGTGCAAAAATGCTCACTTGGGATTATTTCTTGTGGTTCTTCGCTTCCTATGCAATAATGTCTATCTGTTCTTATTTTGCATTATTCTTGACATATTTCTATTATGAAAAGCGCCGAAAGAAGAAAGGCGGTGGCTTGGTCCAAGAATCCAAGAATGATACGGTTACTAACATTTTTGACAGCTTCATCGAACAGCCAACGCCGAAGAACATCACTACCCTTGCCTTACTCTTGATCATTGCGGCCTTTGTCGAGGAAATCATTTATAGATATGCCGTCTTTAACTTGATATTCTTATTTATGCAACATTGGGAGTTTTGGGGCTTGTTTATCTCTTGTATAGTAACCGGCTTAGTTTTTGGTTATGCTCACAAGGATAACGGTTATTTTATGTATGTTATCAACTCCACCTTCAGCGGGATTGTCTTTTCATTAATGTTTTATAATTTCGGGCTGGACGGAGCTTGGCTCATACATCTCTTCTGGAACATGATGGTTGTCTTTGAAAGGAAACTCGAAATATGGTTGAACGCAAAAGGAAATTTCACGGTTTCTAAAATGAAAAAGAAGAATAATGGATATATCAAACTTGGTTAAACATACAATGAGGCGACGTGATAATGTGGCAAACGTTAATATTCGATGATAAGAACCCTAAAAAACGCAGATCATTCTTATATGTCTTCACTAGTGCATTAATTTTCGTTGTCGAGTTCTGGATCGTGGTCATCCCGGTCATTGCCTCAGATTTCATAGCGAATATCTTGTTGTTCTTGATGGGTATGATCATATCCATTCCTGTAATCTTGCTTGGTGCAAAAGTACGGGCGGCCGCAAATAAAGAAGGGAAGGACACGCTAGAATTTATCAACGAGAACATCGCACATTTCGATAATTGATAATTTAAGGGGCGGGATTATTGGATATCACGGCAAAACACGCCAATGAAGTGCCCAGAAACATCCGCCTCGGTAGAGCTTCGTTTGAAACCCTCTTGCAATCCGCCTTTTTATTGCTCTTGATCAACATCTTGGAATCTTGCGGCATTTCGATGTTATATGTTGATAGCCCCTTGGGAATATTTCGATCCTCGGCAGAATATGGGATTGCTGTTACCGTGATCTTTTTAACATCTCTATTTATCACGAACTTGGTATTCTCAAGCTCTTTGTCGCGGGCCGGACGTGCAATCAAGATTCACTTGAAAGCATCAATTTTAGAAAGTTGTTTTTATTTCTTGGTCTTTTTTGCTTTAATTTATGTTTTAGGAACGGTGGAATTGCTCGCCTTCACGATTGAAGGCATTTTTTCATTCATCGGTTCAGCATTCTTGGTTTTATGCTCGACTAACTTTGCTTATTCAAGATTGGTAGAGCAAGAAACCATGGAAGAGAGAAAGAATGCGAATTGGTATAAATTGGGAAGTTGAAAATGGCTTTGCCTCTGCTTCCTTGTTCGCCTTCGCAATGATTCTTCTTTGAATTGTTTAACGGCAACTATCGTGTTTTGGAAATGACCGATTGTTTTTGACCAAGGCTTTATCAAAAATGATCGATATTTCATTTAGATTGACCGACACTTTTATTAGCCGGGAATATAATTGTGATGCAGGTGGATTTGATGACAATTGATGAAACTGACGATGAAAGTATCGAAGAAGAGGATGATTCATTCCTTTTTGGAAAGGAAACGGTCTTCCGGCCTACGCTCAAGGTCAAGAAATGTAGTGTAAAGGACACGAAGCAGAATAGCACGTATGGACGCTCTTCTTTTACGATGGATAAGAAGTGGTTACGAGTGTTGTTGAAACAGCATGGTTATCTTGACGACGATGATCCATACAACAAGATAATCAAGCCGGAAATGTCGCCTTATTATCTCATGTATAAATTACAAGTGGACAAGGAAAATCAATTCTTTTTCCTAGATTTCTTCCTTTCTGATATAAAGAAATTGAAACGAACTGATCTGGAAGTGGCGAAACGTGGTTTGCGGCAAAAAATAGGACGTTTTTTCAAGGGAAGCCATATTGTCATGGAAGTAAAGGACGAGACCATCAAAGAACCTGTAAAAGCGGTTCCCGACATCATTATAAATATCTTAAAACGATTGTTATCCTATCGTAGTAATGTTCCTCAACAAACTCAAACCGCAGATGCGTTTGTCCAAAGCATCTTTGATTTACAAGAATCGGCGGATAAGGCGGCCGCTTTCACTAAAATCGCGGATTTGGGCGCACGTTGGTTGGGATTCAATATGGAAATGACAGAGGAAGATGAAACTCGTATAAGAAAATTCTTGGGAGAATAACATGTCAACAAAACCGGATCCGTTTGCGAAATTAAGAGAAGAAGCAAAAAGATTGGAACAAATAAAGAAAGACGCTGAGAAAGCATTTGCGACCAAGAACGCCGAGTCCCAAACCGCCACCACAGAAACGCCCAAGACCAAGACGCAAAAACCAGCAGTGCCACGAAAACGCAAAGAAGAAGGAGAAGTCTCGGAACTCCCGCCAGACATAATCAAGACTATCAAGGATGTAGAGAGGAGCGTGGATGCTGTAAAGAAGGAATATGCTGCAATTCGGAAGGAAAGTGAAGAAAAGGAACAAAAAAGCAACAAGAAAATCGCAGAACTCGAGAACAGGGATAGAGAGTTTGCAGAAAATGTCAAGGAAGTGTTGATTAGTGTTTTCTCATTACAAAACCTTCCAGGAACTACGCTTGAAGCTGATCTTGGAAATGTCATGAAACGGGTGATGGCAACCGAGGACGGCAAACTCACGTTTGATCACTTTCTAGAATCCTTGAACAAAGAATTTGACATATTTGCAGGTGGCGATGATGTGAAGGTCTTGAATTTCAACAACTTCGTGAAATGGTTGAGGCTCAATTATCAAGACTTGCCTTCATACCAAGGAATGGTTAAACGCAGTCTTGCGAGAGATTATGTCAACCAATTCCCCGAATTGAAGAGGGACTTGAAAATTACCGAGAAGGATTTGGACTATGTATCCGGTAATACAAACAATTTTCAAGTGTTTTATGATTGCTTGATGCTTTACATGATCCCGCGTCTTTACTCAAATGTCTTTAAGGAAGTCATTAATTTCGTCAAGTCCAACCAATATAACAAGAGTCTCCTCGTTGTGGATATCATGAGTTTAATCGAAAAAAATGGCATCGAAGCAATTATGGCAACGTTGGCCGCGCGGGCACAAGAAGCTGGAGAAAAACTTGTACAGCCCGCAAGGAAAGGCGACGGCGAAGATAAATCTGAGGCGGAAAAGAGTGAGTAAACAACAAGCCGGTGGCGGCGATGAATGGGTCACGCTAGGTTTCGAGCCGTCGCGGATCAAGGAATTGTTGAAGAACTTTCTTTTGTCAATTTTCTTGGGGCTTGCCATATTGAGCTTGTGTGTTTTCAATATTTCAAGTCTATTCATTTATCCGGTCGGTTTGTTTTTCTTAATTGTTTCGGTATCTTGCACATTGTTAGCTCTCTGGAAAAGTAGTAATAAAAACTCGACAATCCTCATCTTTGCTTGCCTTGGCGGGCTTTCAATTGCCATCGTTCTCGAATTCTTGTTCAAGATTACCATAGATGTTATATTCTCGGTTCTTACGTTCTTGACAAGTATCATGCTCTATCTCGCCATGATGTTCGATCTTCGATTAAAACGAAGAGAGAATGTGCTAGAACAAAAGGTTTTCTTCACCACATTGCTCGTAATTGCTTTGGGGCTTGCGTTGTTGAATTATTATTCTGTGTTTGATATCAATCTCACGATAGGAACGATTGTTTTTCGTGGCGCCAATCCTTTATCAGATTTTAATAATGAGGTGTTGGGGTATCTTGTCACGGGAGGCACTGTGGCTGGGATGGTTCTTGGACTCTTTTACGCACGAACACGCCACACTAGTTATAAAAAGAAACAAGCGATGAGTGGCGTGAAGAAAAAGGGCATATTTAGCAAGTTTAGCAAGAAAAAAGAAACGACATCCCCCGTTCAAGAAGAAGCCGCGACAGAAACGCCTTACGCACCTGTTTCGGAGCCGCCCGCCAAGGATGTGAAACCGAAATCTAAAACGGGCAAATTGGGAAGGCTCTTTGGCGGAAAAGAACCGCGAGCAAAAGACATTACCACGCAAGAACCCGAAGAACAAATGAAGAAAGTTGGTACTGCGAAACCCTCGCCTCAACCGAGCGAGGATATATCTGGCAGTTTTTAATCATTTTCCTTTTACTTTGATATTTCAAGCCGTTCCAATGGTAATGAGATTGATCGACACGATATTTTTAAAATGGTGGGTGACGTTGTTATGATCAAGATCAATTTCAATTATACGAGTTGAGGATTTGAAAAATGGCACCAAATATTCAAGTAACATACTATTGTTATGCAATTAACAGAGAATTGCCGGAAGTTTTCTCGATTCCATCACAAGATTATATGTCTGTGAATCCGATCTTATACCGAGATGACAAAAAACACATTATGTACGAGATTTATCTGCGCGATTCTTTGGGAAAGCATACGCTTCCATCTACTATAACCTGGGGACTTGGCACGCCGAAGCCAGTTCTAATCATCTGGCAAATGACCGTTGTAACTACGCTTGATGGTCAAGAACTTCAAGTGGACAAGAAGAAGGATGAAATTAATAAAAAACTCAAGGATTGGAATTTTAAATGTGTTACAGCGCGTTGCTTTAGCATTCATGACATGTTATCGAATTTCATGGAAAATATGAAGCGAAATGAGGAACAAATGTCCAGCCAAGCAAAGCATTATGAAAATTTGCTTGATATGGAACGGAAATGGAATGAAAAGGAACGCTTGAATTATGAGAAACGCGAGGAGAAAATGAGTTCCAGGTTCAATGCGCGCGTTGAAAAAATGACTAAGAAGTTCATCGATCTAGGCGTGAATATCGAGGACTTGGTTGCGGATAGGGTGGTTGAATTGGTGGCAAATAATAACGCTGAATTATCCGACGAAGAACTTTCGATGGAAGAGGGCAAGGAAGGCTCGGAAAGTGAAGATACTGAATAAGGAGGATCTGACATGAGCGGCGTCGAAGATGAAATAGAAGAAATCAAGAAGCAATTGCCTCCCTCCGCTGTTAAAAAGGTTTGTAATTCTTGTAACAAATCAGAACAAGAAAAATCGAAAGAGATTGGGAAACAAGTACGTTTCGTGAATTTTAATTTGGAAGACCCATCGGTTGATAAGTTCTGGTGCCCGACCTGCATCGACAATGAGAAGAAACGTGTTTTGAAAGATACAAATGTCAGTTTCGAAACGAAGAAACCTAAACAACCCGCAATTAAGCCGAAAATCACGATTCTCAAGCCGGTAACGGATAATTCTGCGAAAAAGGATGTCGGGGATATCACGGTTCAAGTTGGAAAAGGGAGCGAGCCAACGGTTGATCAAGTGAAGAAGATCGAGGGTATTTTCACAGATATCAAGAATAAGGAATCGCAACAACAGAAAAAAGCATTTGATTCGCTCAAACAGAATTTCTCGGATCGTGACGCTCAGATATTGAAAGCAGGGATGTTCGAATACCCCACCACGGTTCAATTTCTTTTTACAGCGTCAAAATATATCAAATCTCAAATCATTCCATCGAACCGCGTGATCGAGAAGTTGGGCATTGATTATTTGAATAATGTCGAGGTAATGAGGAATAAATATATCTTAGCCTCGATAAAATGGGTTCCCTTCAAGTTCTTCATCAAAAATACAGACGAGTTTTCGTGGATCGTGAATGCCGCCTTGTATCAATTGGAACAATTGAAACGCCAACTGATGAAGGCAGATAATTATGATGAAGATGCGGAATATGCTTATGACAGCATTCGTGGCGTATTCATGGAATTCCAATTCAGAAACAACGAGTTTGAAGGGCGATTAACAATGGTCAAACACAAGACCATCGAATTGCAGAAACTCTTTGCCACGTTACAGATTAATTTGGTATATCTCGCTTCTGTCGAAAGTGATATCACAAAGCCATCAGATCAAAAACAATTTGAACAATTATGGCAAGGTCTACCCGCCCCATCGCGCGATGCTCATATTGCGAACAACGTGAATCTCTCGATAATAGATGCAATGAAACCGGAAGATAGGATACGGTTTTTCGATTATGTGTTGCCTAAAATATACGTGAAACCGGATGTTATCTTCCAATCATTTGAGAGATTGAAAACCTTGGAAGAACGCGAGAAAGTCCTCAAACACATGAAAACGCAAGGATTTAGCAAGAGTGAATACGCGATATTGTTCCCCGAACAATTCAAAGATTCTACCACCAAGTGATTAACTCATGGTTACCCTTCAAGAAGGCGCGATGGAGTTTATTAACAAGAAGGATGTCAAGGGATTAAACCAATTTTATCTAAGTGTCATAACACAATTAATGGACGAGAACGACCGCAAAATTCAATCATTCAAGCAAAAGATCGATGAAACACCCGTAACCAATATTGGAGAATTTGATATCAAGATAAAAAACATTGCAAGTTTGGAGATCGACCTTTACTATATCTGGTCCCGTATTGCCCCTCATTGCCCATTTTGCGAACGAATGCTCGAACACGATGATTATAAGTGGCTAAAATGCGAGAATAACGACAATATCCGAAATTTCTTGCAATTGGACAAGTCTAAATATGTTTTCAAGGAGATTAAATGTGATTGGAATGACCGCAGTTCCGACCACGACGATCATCCGCATTATTCTGACGTCCCAACAAGAGAGGGCGCGAACTGGATAAGGGCAAGGGGAAAAAGCATCTTGAGTTTCCCCACGATGGTAATTCGCTTGCATACTTTAAATCCCATAAAATCAACACAAACAACATTTATACGCAGGACTTTCCGGGCGTTAGGTACGTGGGAACCGATGTTCTTGGAAACCGAAACAACCTCTGGAAAAATCTACGAACCGGCGATAAATAGGGAGACCGGCGAACAAGAATACGACTTTGTTTTTCATATCAAGGACTTGCTTCTCGGTTTCCTTGAAGATTCAAAGCAAAAAGTGGACGAGATTATCAAAAAGGGAACACACGGCCCGCAGCGTGATATATTTGCTCACGACAAGCTATTATTCAAATCAAACAAGTGAATATCGAGCGAGAATTAATATACTTCTACAATTAATAATATTTATATAACGTGATGCGGAATCACATTACATTTATATTAAGTTTCGATGATGTCATAATAAGATGTAGATGATGAAATATGGTAAAATTAGAGAAACCCACGGGCATCCAAATCGCTATCGCAGCGTCATTGGTTGCTGATTCGTTGGATGCTAACAAAAACTTGGACAAAACGAAGGTTGTCGCCGATGTCATCATGGGGAAGGTTCCAAACTATGATTTCCTCAAGGGTTTTGATTGGTCATCGGAAGTGACGATTGACGAACTCGAGAACGATATCAATGATCGCTTAGGCGATACATCGAAGATCGACACGGGTATCCGTAAATCCAAGACCGCAAACTTGAGTCTTTCCGCTTCAAAGCGCGTCCCGGCAAGTTCTGTTCCATCAACGCCTGCCGGAAAGATTCACACGCCGGTCGGATACAAGAGAACCGAGAATGTGGACATCGAAGCAGACAACGACGTTAAGGGTGCCATGCTTTTCAAGAAAAAGAGCAAGTTTAGGAAGGCCGCCCCCCTCGTTAAATGCCCGGAAAACACGCAGTTGATCCAGCAAAAGATCGACAAGAAAACCTTGAGAGCTTTTTGCTTGGAACCAGCCACGCAATAAGCATTTTTATCAATCTTTTAGATGATAATCATGAAGATCATACCTGAAGAACTGAGGGTTGTTGATAATACCGAGAGGAAGTTTGGGCTTGCTAGCTTGAAAATCGCCCTCCAATTCATCGAACGCAACACGCAAGCCTTCCCAGGCGCGCACGAGTTCTCGATTGATACCGTTAGTGATCAAACCGTGCTTACCGTCAAGAAAAAGGGGGCCACGATGATTCAGACAAAGAAGAAGAAGGCTAATTTTCTCTCGAAAAAACGAACAAACGTCAGTCTGCCAGCATCGGTAAAAAGGCTCGATGGCTCTGATATTCCGGCAAAGGACATTGAGATTGTTGAACTCGACACGCCGAATTTTGTTGGCAAAGGCGTGATCTTGAAGGATGCCGCCGGAATGAAAGCCGATGTCAATTGCGCCCCAGGGCAACAATTGTTGGCTGATAAGAAACGCAGGTTGGCAGCGTGCGTTGATCCAACAGACTTGAAATGAGATGAACAACATGGCACAAAAAAATAATAATAACGATGGAAATTGGTTCGCTGTTCGATTCGCTTCTGTCCAGAATTGGATACCAAGCATGATCGACAATATGAGCCTTAATCTTATCCTCATAGGCGTTATTGCCGCTTTAGGCATTGGCTTTTGGTTTCAATTCATCCCTGGAGTATGGGCTGTGATCGGTTCCATGGCTATCATTGGCGTTCGATGGTATCTCTATTACCTTGGAAAGAAGAAAGAGACCAAGGCATTTCAAACGCGTTTCAATCTAGTATCATTCATTGTCACGGCCATCGCTTCCATTCTCGGTATTGGGTTGGTCCTCTCGGTTGTATATGACACGGGCTTTTTCAACTTGATCGCAACCGAATGGGAAACACAATTCATGTGGTTGGTCGCGCTGATTTACATCTGCTATGCCTGCATCGCCATAATGGAGTTCTATTCGCATTGGTTTATCCAGAAACTTCAATCGAAGGCCGTTCTCGATCTGATCTACCTCTTGATCCCGCTTGTCGTCGTAGTCATGCTCGTGTTCAATTTAATGCCGACAGCGAGTTTACCAGGCACGTTTTATTGGATATTCACGATAATCGGTGGCGGATTCTTCGTTGCTTGGGGTGTCTGGAAATGGAATTGGCACAAGGTAGATTGGGAAAGCGATAAGAAGTCTTACTTCATCTACGGCGCGTATTTGGTCGGTTCGCTTGCGGGCATGGGCGTCATGTTTTACTTGTTTGGGTTTCTCTCGCCCACCGGTGGACATTTTGCTGGTGAAATTCCCCTAATTAACGGACAAGCCGCTCCGGTTAACTATTTTTCATATATATTTTACATCTTTTTCCAGAGCCCTGTAGCGGCCATAATGATCGCCATCATGACATTTGGGACCATTGTGAACATTTTCGCCGCCACTGCGCCGGGAAAATCTGTCAAGGGTGGAGCGGTGATAGGTATCGTCATCACCGTTATCCCGCCGATGATTATCGTGTTGGAAATCATGAGTGGAGGCATCCCCCCACCCGATCTGCTCTCTGATATCTTGGGAACCGGTGTGGCCTCGTTTATATTCTCCCTCGCTGAAACCGGCGTGTTTATCATCGTCGCAATCATCCTTTCAGTGTTTAGCGGCGTCGCGGACATGATGCAAGGCAACAACGAAGATTAATCCATTTTCTCCTTTTTTTAGTGAATTTTTTTATAAGAGTAAACCAAGGTAGTCCTCATGAAGAAATTATCTTTCGATTCATTGAAGAACGGCATCAAATTCAACTATTACAAGTTCAAGGCGAACAAGAAGTTCAATATCGCATATTTCTTGCCCGTATCCTTTATTTTCATGGTTCTATTCGGCTTGATGGTGATTGTTGATTATTACCTCATCACTAGCATTGTTTTCTTGGGCTTATTGATATTTCAAGTGATTATCGTTTTTCTATTCCTTAGATCGAAAGCAAAAGGTGATCTGGACAATAAAAAGCGATCCACCCAAATCATGCCGTTGTTCATGATATTTACCATGTTAATTTGTGGAATCGGTTTCCTGTTCAACCTCAATACATACACTTCATCAAACAATTCTGGGCGATTGCAATGGACGACCGATACTAATTCATTTCCGAACGGTATAGTATATCATTGGGAAGAAAGCGAGGACTTTTCAAGATATCCGGTTTATGAGGCCCCGGCGAATGTGTTCTATTTCCTTGATTTGAGCAATACAGAATTGGGTGATGTGATCGAAATTAGCATCACTATTGCTCTCAACGTTAAACCATCCAGCGCATATATCCAATCTGCTATTTGCGATACCCAATTCCAGCGCGACGAAGGTTTCGAGAATAAAACTTCACAAACTATTACTTCATTCACGAACTCGACACGACGTATTAATGCCGTGAATACATCCGTGGCCGTCTATACCTTCGCTGAAACTTATATCCACAACGAGAATTTCAAGCAGTATTATTACTTGAGAACCACCGGCAATATTGATCCGGCGTGGATAGGTGATAATTATGTCTCGTATCTTTGGATGGAAATCACGTTCACGTTGACGGTTGACGGCTCGGAAATACAACCCGTCACATCAGGTTATAGTTACGACATGATTTCCCTCAAGACCTCGGTTTCTGAGACGTGGTGGCTCATATCCTTGAGCATGTTGATGCTCTGGTTAATGGTATTCATCATCTCGATGGTCGTGAACAATCCAAATGCGATGGTCTCCGTGCAAATCATGTTGATCTTGGGAAGCATCATGGGCTTGTTCATGATCATCATCGTTGAAATGCAACAAGATTATTGGGGGGATATACCTTGGCCTATCAATTATCTGAACCCGATCTTGCAGATCGTCGTGGGCGGAGTAAAATGGATGATATCCATGGGTATTGTAATAATATTGACGACCATTATGACCGTTTTCTTGTCCAAGTCAATAGGCATGGGCGGCAAACCCGGTTCACCGGGAGGATAGGTATGGGCGGTGGTAGTGCTGAGTATTAATTGTTTTTCTCTCTTACTATATCATTTGTGTGCCGTTACCGATTTGAGTGACCGATTTGACCGATTATACTCATATATTCTTCGACCAGAACAAACGGGACTTGAACAGAATCTTCGATAAGGATTTCATTATATTCGATTCTATTTTCTGCGCGATTTGGATTTGCCTTCTCCTCGCCTTTCAACACATCATTCCCTTTTACTTCGGCTTGATTGGCACCTACGTTTTCCTAATACCCAACATGCGAGATTGACAATAAATAGCGGGATCAAACATTGCCAAATGTTCAAGAACCATAAAATAATCGAAATACCGAGCAAGATAATTTGTATAGTGAACGTTTTGTTTTTTCTATCCACAATCACTAACGTGACATGCAAGCAATTCACGCTCGCATAATAAAAGAAGTCTAACATTAATCCATGCAATTCATCGTATAGAAACACGTCCAGCGCGATGTTGATCGATAGTAAAGAAACGAGTATCAAGACTTGAGTTATTTTCTTGTATTCCCTTGATAAAATGCCCGCGCCATACAAACCCGCATAGTGAACCGGCAAGATGAACGGCGTGCAAAATGTCGGTAAATACAAGTAAAGAAGCCATGCGACGATCTGGAGTGCGGTATAAAGAACGATCAAGGCGATTGATCTTTTGGATGATTCAAAATCTAGCTTGACGAAGGCTTTGTCTTGCATGGCTTTCTGCGCTCTCGATTAACGTGATAATTTCGAGTCGTAACGAAAGCATATAATCTTTTATCCAGCCCAAACGGCGTCGCGTTTTTGGAAGATTGCCCGGTTTGTATATGCAAGTTATCTATACATGTGGAATCAAATTCGTGAGGAAAACTTCATAAAAGTGAATAGTAGATCATTATCATCACCATTAATTGAGATGATTTAGGCAATGTCGAATCGAAAAACCAAAGTAGAACTAATCAATCTACTTTTCGATCAGATTTCCGATACACCGAGAACCCCGACGCAGATCGCAGAAATAATAGGCGCACATCCAAATACCGTGAGAAATTTGGTCGATATAATTGAATTGATACAATCCAAGCCGCGAATCAGCATTGAACGCGGTACCACGTTCACTTTGGTTAAAAGGTCAGAGAAAAACCAACCGAAGGAGATATGATGTCAACAGCACATGGTAATGATGACACGATAGTTAGGCCCGAAGGCAAACTATCACCTGTCATCTCGGTCGTTAATTTGAGGAAAATGTATAAGCTTGGAGACCAAGACATAACCGCTCTAGATGGTATCACCTTCAATGTATTCCCTGGAGAGTTCGTGACCATCAGAGGCCCTAGCGGATGTGGAAAAAGCACGTTATTGCACATGATCACCTTGATGGACAAGCCCGATTCTGGCACGATAGAAATAAATGGAGAGAATGTATCGGGGTTGAACAAGAAACAGCAAGCCTTGATACGTGCGAAGAATATCGGGTTTGTTTTCCAAGATTTCAACTTGATCGATCATTTGACGGCACAAGAGAACGTGGAGATTGCTGTCGGTGCCGCGGGAGAAAGGAAAAGTTCAGTTAGAAGAGAGAAAGCCGTCGAAGCATTAAAACGTTTTAGTCTCCAAGATCGCTTGAAGAATAGGCCCATTCAAATGTCCGGCGGCCAGAAACAACGCGTGGCCATTGCACGTGCTTTAGTCAATGACCCTGGAATAATCGTCGCTGACGAACCGACCGGCAACCTTGATTCAAAGAACGTGAAGATGGTTTTGGATTTGTTGACCGAACTCAATCAAGTGGATGGCCGCACGGTTATCATCGTTACCCACGAAGATGACGTGAGCAGAATAGGAACACGCAAGATAATGATGTCGGATTATAAGATCATCAGCGATACGGGTAGCAAAATTGGAGCGTGATTACCATGTTTTTCCGATTAGGAATAAAACAATTGCTGAGTAACAAGAAGATTCTGGCTCTATCAATAATAACCGTGGCAATTGGTGTCGGGATTTTATATACGGTAAATATTGGTTCAGATACGATTCGAGGCGCTTTAGAAGCACGTACCAACTTCATGTTCGGGAACGTGGATTACACGGTCTATCAATCGGGACAATTATTTTATGATAATGAATCACGTGGTATTCCCTATTCCGAAATGGCAAATATCAAGGCAATGAACGGCGTTGATCATGTCGTTGCTCGTGCTTCGCGTGCTGTTGTTTATTACTCCACGAATGACATTGATATTCTCGCAAATGACTTGGCCAGCATTGATCTCGATAATCCCGACGAGACATTCTTAGGAACCGGTTCGGTCTTGAGTTATGATCCGGCGTTAGGATCGGGAAACAAGACAATCGAGCAAGTGCTAGATTCGATGTTTATTCGACCCTTATTAATATCGGAAAGCTTAATGATAGAAAAAGGGTTCGATGTCGGGGATAAACTCCGGATGTGTCCATCAAATGCGACCAAATTGTATGCCACTGCAGAAGAACTAGCTTCGGTAAATGTATATCATAACATGACCGGTGCCGAACTCGAAGCTAAGATCATTGAAGACCCCGAGCGGATTGAACAATTCACGATTGTTGGTATATACTCCGATGGCTCTGAATGCCCACCAAAGCCGATTGCGAAGGACGAGCGTTCGTTAAGTGGCTTGGTTCCATCCGAACTGTGTTATTACGCACGATTAAATGATACAATGCATTGGATTTTGAACAAGGAAGATGGAATGGTCGGTTATTTCCTCGTGGATACTTCAAGTGATGTTTTAGAGGGTTTCAACAACGTTATTTCGACGCCTAAAGGTAATATCACCATCATTTCGAACAACATCAGGGTGGCCGTTCAAGGATATGTTGATTATGTTTACATGATGGTTTGGATTGCATTGTTGTTATTAACTATTTCGGCATGGGTTTCCAGCGTTACGTTGATTATCGCCATTTCACGCATGAATATTCAAGAGAAGATTAAAGAGATTGGAACCTTGCTTTCCATTGGTTATGAAAGAAAGGCCATTGCTGAAATAGTCGTCGGGCAATTCTTAGTTGTTTCTTTGCTCGGCATGGGCGTTGGAATGTTATTTGGGATATTGCCAACGTATTTCTTCGATACTGAAACTATCGGGCAATTTTTGTCTTATAACAAGGTCTATGATATGCAACTCAATGCTGGCGTGATCATTTCCCTTACAAGCACGGTCATCACGATGATCGCGGGAATGCTCTTGCCGTTGATTGCGAGTTTGTATCCATTCTTTGAGATACGGAAATGGAGTATCGTTGAAATGCTCACGCCATTGGGCAGAGATAACAAGATTCAAGAGATGGATGTCGAAAGTCATAAGATATTCAAGAAGTTGAAGACGAAAAAGGGTAATGTAAAGGCAGCGGTAGCATGGGTTGGATTGATTGCTTTATCGTTCATCACGTTATACATTGCGGCATCCAACATGTTCGTAGAAAAGGGTTCAATGAAAGTCGATATTGATCGATCGTGGTATTGGATATTGTTGATCGGCGTTAGTGGATTCTTTTTCATCATCGGTTTGTATAAGGTTAGCACGGAACAAGTTGCTGGCATAGCTGTTATATTCGCCCGCGCCTTTCAGCGCGTCATTGGCCCGCTAGCAAATTACAGCCCGCAAGCAATCCAAGCGAAGATAAAACAAATTAAGGATCTTGCCGGTTTCTTGACGATGGGAATCTCGCTCGTCATGGGGTCGGTCATCCTTCATGATACGATAGTAAGAGGGGATAAATTAGCGAACAGGACGTATCTCGGAGCAGATATAATGTCATATAGTCTGATGGATCGATCCGTCTTGCCCGACATCAATGCTCTCCCTGGGATTCAATGTTCCACGATATATTCTCACATCCCGATGGATTCATGGGAATTTAACTCGAACCCATCAACACGATATGTAGTCAACGAGATTGGCACGTTTGGCGGCATGAATAATGGCGTGATAGAGAATCTTAACGTGGTCGTTATTGATCCCGAAGAATACATCGCCATGAATCCACCGGTAAGCACGCTCCATGATGAAACCACGCGAGACACCGGCGTTATTTACGATATTGATAAACCAAATTCAATCGAGGATTCGGCAAGTTTCATCAGACGCCTTAACACGCCAATGACGACAATACTTGAAACCAGATTATTGGATACCTTGGGTAAGGATATCTATGACAATGTGGAAATCTCGATAAATGGTTTCGTGGGAACCGTCAAGATCGTCGGTTCAGCCAGCAACCTCCCTTCCGCGCCTTACATGCGATTGAATGAATTGCCGACATTGAAACATGGCACGATGCTCATCTCCCGTGATACATTATCACGAATTCTCGGCGATTTCTGCGGCGGTGCCGATATTTTTATCAAGAACATGACCTTACCTGCAAGTTTTGGGAATAAATCGATCACGAAAAGTTTTGCCGGGTATTCGAGTGGCTTGATAAACTTCAATGCTATCAATTCAACGATTTATGGCGTAGAAGGCGTGGATGAAGCGGCGTATCGCTTTTCGACCTTCGCACCGGGCTATCCCTCGCTCAATGCAACCTATCATTCGAGCCAAGAGATTTACCGCCATGTGAACTTGACGATTGCAGAGGGGGATGAGTTTCCATTACCTTCACGAACGGTAATCGTGGATGGCTGGGAAGATTTATCTATCAAGGGGTCGCAAGAAAACATCATCGACGCGCACGAATGGTTATCTCGAAATTTCATGGCTGATGCACGAAGCGGGTTACCTTTCGGGTCTCGAAACCATTCAGCATCCGAAGCCTTGTACACGATTGATCAATATTTACCTGGTAATCCCGTGAATGATCGATCAACCGTGTTCGCCAACACATCGTTATGCTTGGTGAACAAGTATGTGGTGGCTTACGAGGATATCAACAACCAATCTTATGTCTATGAAATGCGACCCGGCGATAACATTAAATTCACGTTAGATTTGAATAATGGAACAGCAAGAGGCTTTAATTTCACGGTTGCGGCCACCCTTGATAATCATTTGTCATTTTACCATGAGAACGGGACGCAACGCGATGGTTTCAAGTTATCGAGCAAGACCTTGAATTATAATTTCAATGCTAATGAATCCGCCGGATTACAAGACCTATTCGACATGGATGCAAACTTGTTCATTACCACGCGCCGCGAGATCAATTTCATGGTCATCGCGCTGTTCGGGGCTCTCGGTCAATTCGCAAACATTGATGGTCTCGATGGCTTGAAGGCTAACGAGATTGCCAACCACGTGCAAATCAAGATCAAGCCGGGTCATGATGTCTCTACCGTGGCGAATGAATTACGCTCGGTTCTCGGACCAATGAATTTCAGCGTGTTCGAATACAAGCGCGCTTTCATTGATAAATTGGCGAATACGGGAGCTTTGGGCATAGTGATCGAGCCAACAACGACCGTGGATATCGTTCTTCATGAATTAGAGCTATGGTTTGTTGCGAATGGATACGAATGGCAATTGTCAAAAATCGGAACGGCCGAACGGCTAGCATTAGGATCAGATATTCTCATAATAACGCCGATGTTCAACATTATCTACATCATTGCCATCGTTTCCTTGCTCGGATGTGCATTTGCGCTTTCGACCATGCTTTATGCCTTGACGCGAAACAGGACGAAAGAGTTTGGTATTTACAAGGCAATCGGATATTCGGACAAGGAGATACGAAACGTCATTTTCTTCCAAAGTTTCATCGTCATGGCTATATCCATCGCCCTTGGAATTTTTGGAGGCATAGGATTGATGTGGGCATTTGCCGACGCCGTCAAATCAAGTGTCTTGATACCGATGATATTTAGCATTCCGCTTTACTCGTCAATCATGATTGTTACAAGCGTGATTCTCGTCGCTGTGATTACGAGCGAAATGCTTGCCCGGTTCGCAAAGAAGCGATCTTCTGTCGAGAGCATCCGGGCGCGCGATGGTTAAACCTTTTTCCCCCTTTTTTTTATGCAGTTTAGAACGTGATATCCGATGCTATAATTAAGATTTTTATACTTCTGTAACGATTCTAATTTATTCTCTCGTGTTATACTTACCTAACAGAATCTACAGATGATGATGATGAAAAAAATAGCAATCGGCATGTTTTCTCTAATCTTTGCGTTTTCTATCGTCTTTGGCATGATACCCATGCCAAATACATTAGAAAATAGCCCGGCTGGAATTCTATCGTCCGATGAACCGCGAGAACGATGGCACAAGGAAACGCATCATAAACGCTGTTATCTTGAGGCTGATCGTGATAACTTGTACCGGCGAGCAGGTGAGGTTGTCGGATACAAGATGAACGTGATCAATCTCGAAGCGAACAGCTTGCGAGTGTTTTTCGAGGATGTTGAAATCCCTTGCGAATATAATTCATTGACGGACTTGCTAGTGTTCGTGGTTCCTAAGATTTTGGATTCAGTCGATCCCACGGCACTTTTCACGATCTATTATGACTTGGTGGCCAACGGCGTGAAACAAGCTCCGAATATGGAACCGGAATGGTTTTCCGATACGGCGGCATTCTTGGAAGATGGATCGGTCGATAGCGGAATCGAACATCGGGTCGATGGTGGGTATTATTATAATGATACCATTTACTACCTCAATGGCAACGCCTATTATAATAGCTCGGTCTATGAGGAAGATGGTATATATTACTACAATGGGCGTGAAGTCTATCAAGTAGGCTCGGTTTGGTATTATTATAATGGAACAGCCATCGAGAATAGTTATTATATCAACCAATTCGGTGAAGATGTCTTCCAAGGTGGATTGATCGAGGGCAGATTGTTGGATGTGGTTTCCGAAGAAGATACCACGTATGATGAATGGCAGATCGGAAATGTCAAGGCCACGGGTAGAGGCTTGACTAAATGGCGTGATTCTGATGGTACCATCATCACGCAGAACATGGATATCACGTCATACCGGAATTCACCCGACATGAAATTCAGTTTCAGCAACCTTGAAAGCAATACCGACAAGTTCTGGGGTTCGGCCTTGCTTGATTTGAACGGCACGATCAATTATAACGGCACGATCCTTGATCGGTTCAATGCAACTGAATATATCTACAACGAGACCGATTCAGACCCGTCCGTGAAGAATACACGGTTGAAAGTGGTCACGGAAGACACGATCATCGACCCTGAAGATTTAGACTTCGCAACAGATGGTATCGTGATGGGAAGCCCTACCGTCGATACCTATGACCGGGGGTTCGGCCAGATTCTTGATTTCAGTTATGTTTCCGGCACTTCCCTTTATGGTCTTGGTTCTTCGCAAGTCTTGAGCATCACCAAAGTCGAAGGTAGTGTATCAGGTATCATTACCGGTTGGACCTTGTTACAGAATGCCCCCGACTTGATCTACCTCCCGACCGCTTCCGATGGTGAATTGATAACCGTCTATTACATGGTCAAGCGGTATGCCTCTCCAGGAGATGAACTGCGCGTGATCCCGATCCACCTTAACTCGAAATACATCGCTTTGCATGATAGACACACGGGCGACAGCGCGGCATTGATTTTCTCCAAGGATTTTGCTTTTAACAGCATCTTGATCGAGGTATGGGAAGATAAACGTGGTGGTAATGTTCGTTATTATGTCAACGTGTCATTCAACTATAATTATTGGTGGAACCAGATTCCCGTGCCTTCCATTCCAATCCACGACATCATGGACTTTGATTTCGACATGATGTTATCCTACCTCGATGGCGTTGATCTTACCCAAGTGAAACCCATCGTGGACACGATCTTGACGCGATTGCAAGGCGTGAACCTCGACGTGAAAAAGAACTTGATCAAGGTTGAAGACCCTTTACCGATCAAGGTCAAAATTCACTCGCCCCAGAAAAATCAGAAATTCAACGGGCAAAATGTCAAAGTCTTGGTCAACGTCACGGTCGAAGGCGAAACCTTGGGAAGTCTTTACGTGCGTTACAATGGAAAGAATCTGAAATTCCAAGGGACGACTAACATCTGGGTGGATTGGGCTGACACGCCGCACACGGGAACTCGAGGAGCGATGGAGGCAAACGTCACGGACGATGGCAACCATGGCATGGATTTATACATAGATGCCGTGGATACCAACGGCACGATCATCACCGAGGGAACGTTCATCACCTTTGACTTTACCGATCCCACGGTCATGTGGATTTGTCTCGGTGCGGGTGGTGGCGCGGTCGCCCTCGTTCTCGCTCTTTATGTCGCAAAGAAGAAGGGAATGATCTTGAAAGGTCGCGCTCCCGGTAAAGCGACTTATGCGAAGCTCAAGTGGTGAGTCAATACTTTTTTATTCTCTTGTTTTTATATTCATCTAATCAACGAAGTGTAATGTATGAGAAAAAGCAATCTGTCAAAATTCGGGAGTTTTAGTACGATTCCCACCTTGTTTTTGCTGATATTGTTAGGATCGGTAATCAGTAATGCTTCTAATCAATCTAATCCCTCTCATAAAATAACCATGCGCGATTATGTCCAAGGCGAATATATACCTTCCGTTTTCACGTTTCAAGGTAACATGACCGTCAATGCCACCGGCGAAATCCTCATATTTAACGATGGTTCGGATTACATCGAATTGAAGTTTGGAATACTTATTCCGGTGCAAGATATACTAGCATTACACTCTATTTCCTTGGAAGGTTACGTGCAGAATTGGAACGAAACGTGGATTGAAATAGAAACCGGAAACAACAATTTCACCTTTGCTCTGGATTCAAGTACCGGATATAACCTCGATATCACGAATCTTGGCGACTTTATCTGTCATGATGATGAAATAATGATGAATATCTCGTTTATTTCGACATGCTCGAATGAGAATGCTTACATGCGTTTTACCGATTTGATGATGAAATATAATTATATCTCGGAAAAAAGGATTGAAGTAACAAGTGATTATCTCTTTTCGATTGAATCGAACGATGTAAAGAACAAGAGTTTTTCATTTGATCAAGTCATGAACAAATGTGAAATCCGGGCCATGCCTGTAAATCTGGCTATTAATGAGACCTTTGATTCTTGGGGGATTCAAATGAATGGTAGTGTTGGCGAATTTCTCTTGAGTTTTGATTAAAAAAAAAGGTTATTGCCTTATTCGGGGGGGTTTTTGCTTATTCGTTTTTTCTGCTTGATGATCAAGGCCGTTATGCCGATTGTTATTGCGAGCGTGACGATCAGAGTTTGGCTAAACCCTAACGTCTGTGGATCATCGTTGCACGTTTCGCATGGAACAGAAGGTTCGGTTTTGTACAATTCGGTAATGTTACATCGCGTGTGAAAAACCGGAAACTCGGACATGATCGATTTTGACTCGAGAACGACACTATCGAACCGCGCGGACATGGTAAACCGAATATACCACGAGATATTATAAAATTCTGTTCCCGGAATACGAGTATGTTGGAACGTGCCTTCCGGCTTGATAAATAAATTCGTGAAGGCAAAACTTGAAGAAGCATTATGCGTCGCATTCAAAGTGATGAGATTCGAGGCATTCAAAGAGGTAAATATCCTGCTAAATCCCACGATGACTGTTTCACCACCGCCGCCGTATATTTCGGCAGATTCAATACAGAATTTGTTCGCGCTCGTGATGTTCGCAAAACTGAGGCTGAAATTCAGATCAAAAATCGTCGTTTTGTTCAAGACGAGCAGATCGTCGGTCTTTTGCGTGATATATAGCGTTTGTGTTTTATTCACGTCGTCATCCAATTCGAATACTACGGGGGCTTCTAATTCATTCAAATAATAGACGTTTCCGGTACTCGGGGCGATGAATTGCGTCAATAACAAGCTCAAGCAAGAAAAAACGAAAATCAATTCGATTTGTCTGTGTTTGTTTCGCATCTTAACCATCCAAGTCAAAGTTTTATGACCGTGTTGAATACTTTATTTCGTCTTTTTAAGTATTGTGGAAAGCCGATCTTTAACCAAAAGCGACATTTATATTTTGCATCGCCAAGAATACATACATTAAATATCAAATACATCATGGGTGCACTCTTTGATGAACCGTATAGGGAAAAAAATGAAACGCCTTTGTTTTTTTGCAGTATTGTCCATTTTATCCGTTTTCGTTGCAGAGACAACTAATCCGATTGATAATAATATTTTTTCCGGCCATAACAAGATCGTGGGATCGGGAACTTCAGGAACCACCACTAGCCTTAGCGTGGATCAATATATCATCTATGATGTTGATATCACGCCACAATGGCAATCTGCGTCGGTCACGACCGGCTCTTACGATGGTGGTTCTCTTCCACATACGTATTCCCATGCTGCTGACGCATCTTTAAAGAATCGCATAAAACCTTTATTGAATATTGGTGATTATGTGATGTCAGCCACTTCTGAAACGGCTATTTCGGGTATGGCGACATATGGCACGGTTGCAGATATTCAAGATGGTGATAATGGTGAATATCGCACGGTCGATAATTGGGCTGGTTGGGGTAATTGGTGCCATGCAACGGGCGTATATGCGATGACAAAGATTTCGGGTACCGCTACGCAAGCGTCGAAATCACGCGTGACGGCTTGCTCAACATACATGAATACATATAACTATTATTGGGGCGCCATTGGCGGTACTTTTGCGGCTACCTCCGCTAAGGTTGCTATGCTTCAAGGCACATATGATAGTTCTTGGTTAAATATAATTGGGTATCCTTCAACGGGCGTTACGACGTGGCTATCTTATACGGGTGCTGATGCTGTCTATGAGCTTTATGAAAGTAGTCCAAATAAGGCTCATATGACCTATGCCGATGTGGCCGAACCGCATCCGCATTCTGCAAACTATGCTTTTGGATTTGGGGTAGATAGTACGTTTTATGGTTGGGGCGTGTCAGATGCAGCTAATTTTAATAATAAAGTCACTGTCAATTTCGATTCCTTGCAAATCGGCCTTTCTGTTGCTACTTCCGCGAGCATTAATTTCACGGTTTCAAAAACAATCACCCCGCCAGCCGGTTATATCCTTCAAAATGTTTATTTCAACCCCACTAACCTGCAATTGCCGCACGGTGTTGATATGAAACAAAATGGAATAGTAAAAGTTTCTGGAATTAGTTCTCCTTTCACCAAATTGAGTGGTTATTATCCATTAGATGCTGGAAGCAATTCAATTGCTTTGAATTTCGTTGGCACCGCTTATTCCCCCATATCGACATATTATGCTTACGATGTCGATCAATTGAGTGTTTATTGTGATTCGCCAAAACTTCGTGTTATCGCCAAGAAAACGCAGACAAGTCCCGTTACTTATGATGCAACGGTTAATCCGACCAGCTATGTGAACTTGTTTTCAATTGACAACATCGCATCATTGAGCTTTGAACATGTCGGCACAGCTCGAACTTGGAAGTTTGGTTTGCCGGGTCAAACTCGTGGATTAAATTTCCAAATGAGTCTTTTCAAGCCAGATGGCGGTTCCGCAATAAACCCCTACACACCGGGCGATTATTCGAGCGGAGAATTGATATTGTTTCCATATTCGCCCTCAGACGGAAGTATAGGCGTTTTAACAACGGTAGGAACTTTTATCGGTACTGAACTCGTGGGTTATACGACTCGCAATTTTCGAGCGTTTTGGACGGGTGGCACATTCACTACTTTTATTTTAGCTTCACCGGCACCGTCAGCGAAGGCGATAGGAATTGAAGGCGCGTCAGCAGAACTCATTACTTCATCAACAAATCCAGGAATCGTAAAAGACGAAAGAGTTTTGATCCAATTTACTTTACATCCCGACGTAATTAGTGGTGGTAATTTTGGGCTCCACGCGATCAAATATTGGTTCTCCACGACGGGATTTACTTCAAGTGAATTTGCATATGATACGGCGAAAGGAGATGGTGTTAATTTAGCCACCGGTGTTGTAAAGATGTATCAAAGGTTGAGTTTCACACTAGGAGGACAATATAAAATATACATTCAAGTCTCGAAATATGATAGCATCGCTAAAACGAATCTTTATCAAGTAGCCGTGTTGGATTTTGCGAATTTCTTAAGTTATGATAAATATACGTTTTCAAACGTGCAAGACATCACGGTTTCTGGAGGTCAGTTACATTGGAATTTCGATCTATCTTCTACAAGTCCTCCATCAAGAGATGTGTTCGTGGCAGCGGTCGATGAGAGTTCTTCGGCACCCCATACTTGTAGTTTTGTAAATTCGTGGACGAATTTAGAACTCAAAAGCGTGACGACATCGCACACGATATTGTTTACCGATACAGATATAACAATCAGCTTGAAATTCAGGAGCATAAGCGGAACGCGTTATCTCAAACCCGTTAGAATCTCGATCATGAATACTGAAGCCGGTGTAGGAAATTCATGGGGTACTTATTTGAAAAAGGATTTGGATCAAGTCGCCTTGACCGTTGCTTCGGGAGCCGATACCGTTATAGAACAATCTTTGCTTACTTCCAGCCACGTTGGGAATGCGCCACTTCGCTATGGTTCTTATAAGATTGTATTCGAATTTAAGGATTCGGCAACTCTGGGAGGCACTTACAACGATCAATATTATTATTCTACAGATCCAACGCATAGAACGCTTGCCACGGGCATAATTTTGCTTGGCTTGCCAAAATATAACGAAACCTTGAGTTATCAAGGATCATTGCTAAATTGGGTATTTTTTGAAGATTCAACATCAAGCAGTTTTACGGCTAACATTGTAGAAAATCCTGACATCTCACACATGTTCGCAGTTGCCACGGGCTCGGCGAGTTGGATCACATCCTATGTTCCCGCTTGTAAATCCCCTCAAGGATTGGCAAGACCTAAAATAGAATGGAAAGCACCGATCACGTATGATGGAGGCACGTATATTTCGGGTTTATACGACATGATTGCGATTTCAGCTTCGATTTCTGATCCAGACGGTTTCGGCGATATAACTTATATTGAATACATGTTCAAGAACGGCACATATGAAGGAACTGGAACCGGGAATTATTTTATCATCCCAAAAACAAAGATGACGCCATTGAATACCAATCTTGACATTTCAATAAATCTCACGTTACATCCCCTAGTTCATGATCAACATTATACGTTTTTCTTGAATTGCAAGGATGTGGCGGGTCATAATGTCAATAAATCGATCATCATCCACCCGGCAAGTTATGCCGCTGTTATATCACAAATAGATTCACCTTCATTGCCAACTTACAATTATTATCAATATTTCAATTTTCAAATTACGATATTCGATCAAGATGATGATATTGTCAAAGCAGGTGCGCTAGTAAAAGCACAAATCGCATATTCGAATGGTACGGTCATAAATGACTTTACTTTGGTGAAGTATTCGAACCCATCAACACATGTTTATATCTTTATGAATGCGACGACGATCCAGCCAAAACTATGGAAAGGAGGGAATTTCAAAGCAGGAGATTACCTTTTCATCATTGTTGGTAAAGATAAATATGGAAATCCCATTTCTGCATCTAAATCTCTAAAGATCGAGATTAAGACGCCCGTAAATGATATTAATTTTGATATAATACCAGAATACAACCAAATCTACACGGATATGCAGACAATAACTTGTGCAGCTAGAGTTTACGATGATGACTTCATTGGTACCGTTCGGGGTGATTTATCCGCTGCTTTAGGCGGTTATGCAAAGGTATGGATCGAGAACACGAGTTATGGTGGTAGTTTCATCTCGAACGAGTACGTGGCCATCTTGACATATAATGCAGGAGAGCAATATTGGGATTGCACGTATAATGGTGCTGGTGCCGGATTCACGACGAGCGACAAGCAAGGTCAGTATAAAGTCCACATACGTATTGTTGACGCTTATGGAAATGAGTTATCCAATAGCCGTCGTGTTGTAATCAATCCCACTTATCCCATCATCACGCCGGAAACGCCTTTAGGCGGCAACATGAATCTGTTTTCCAGCAAATACGTGAAGATTGATGTTGTGGATTTAGGGTTTGATTTACTACCAAATTCAGTTAAAGTGAAGATGAGCAATGAAAGTTATGGAGGTTCTTATTCATCCGGTTGGATAATCATGTCAAGAATTGGAACTTCGTCAAAATTCGAATATACGTTCCCTTACGTAGTAGGAATGTCCGAAGGCGCCTATACTTTGAACTATGTTGCTTCTGATTCAAGAGGGCATATCAGTACGGTAAGTGTTCATATTGGATTGGTATCTAATGCCCCAACTATCGCCATTCAACAACCCGATGGTTCGGGAGGGACGCCCTCGTTCGGGAAGTATCAAGTCATCAACATTCAAGTGCTTATTACCGACCCAGATGGCGATGTCGTTCAAGGAGATGTGACTGCAATTTTAAAAGCCACCAATTTTGAATCAACGATCATCATACTAAATAAAGGTTCGGGATTGACATTCTATGGCCAATACACGCCTTCGCTCGGCATCAGGAACGAGACCATGATGCTGGAAATAAATGTTACTGATTCACAAGGTCATTTTGCCACTGATGGAATGGGCGTGAATTTAATCATATATTACCCGAGGCTCGCTTCGCCATCACCACAAGGGCAGATATTTTCTTATAAGAACATAATTCCTGTGGGCGTGCGCATCATTGACCTAGATAACGACATTGTTTCAAATGAGTTCAAGATCGTGAGCAATGTTCCTGGATTTAGTTATGATTCTGGCTGGCTTCCGCTGACATGGACGGGTTTCCAGAATTATAATGCATCGTTTAATGCCGCTCCGCTCGTGAAAAATGGATTGTATCAAATATTTTACAAGGCGATTGATGCTAACGGCGCGTTGAGTTTGGGGCAAACGAGTTCATTCTTCACGATTGCGAACGCGCTTCCATCTGTGGTTATCCAAACGCCGATAAACAACCAGATATTCGATTATAACGATCCGATCATGATCCAAGCGCAAGTGACCGATACAGATTTAGACATCAAGAGCGTCACATATAGTATCTATAATGCCACGTATTTTATTGCGAATAACGTGAGCATTCCTTGGCAATCAGGTAACATCTGGAGTATCATCCACAATCACGTCAATCAATTGCTTATACGAAACGGTAGTTTTGTGTTATCGGTAAATGCAACGGATAACGTTAAACAATCGACCGTGCAGAATATCTTGATATCCATCTTCAATCACGTGCCGAGGATCGACAGCATAACGCCACCGGCATACAGCACGTATAATTACAAGGATTCCGCCCTCTTCGTGTTCACGGTGTCGGATCAAGATGCTGACGTGCGGAATGTAACGATAACCACGCTTGAGAATGGCGTGCCGACGACATTCAACACGACCTATCATTCGGCCAGCGGCACGTGGCGATATACCTTCAATTTCCAGAACCATTGGATCAATGAAACTATGGATATGCTCGTCACGGTCAAGGATCGGTACAAGCATGTCGTTACCACGCATCATTACATCGAAATAGTTGCCTATGTGCCGAGGATACTAGGAATATCGTCGCCGCACAACAATGCAGAATACACGATCCTCCAGCCAATTAAAATCGCTGTCCTTGCCTCTGATCAAGACAATGACATCTCGGCGGTTCAGTATTGGTTTACGAACGGTTATATCGCATCGCCGGTTGATACGTTGGCATATAATGGAACGCATTATATTGATACCACCAGCTTGTCAGCTTATCCTGCTGACAATTGGCAATTGATCGTCCGCGTGGTCGATGTAAAGGGTCGGCAAGCAATCAATGATTCGATACATATCCAGGTCTCTAACTACGTGCCGGTTCTGACCGTCACCAATCCTCTTGATAATCAAGAAATCATTAATAATTTCGTGATGCAAGCCAGCGTGGTTGATTTAGATAACGATGTTCAATCCGTTAAATATCAATTCGGATATTACCCGGTAAAACAGATGACTTTCGACGGGACAAAGTGGATTGGAAATGTCGTTGTCCGTGATTATCCATATGGAACTTATTTGGTCACGGTGACGGCAAATGATTCAGTCGGTAACACGGATATCAAGACGATTACTCTGCGGCTGTTCTATTACGAGATCATAACCATACCCGAAAGCGGAATTGTCTATCAATCAAATGAAGTCGTACTTGATTATGCCATGCAATTCGGAAGCATCGCAATCACGCATAGCAATGCTCTCAAAGCATTACGTCTTCGTGTCATTTTACCTTCGAGTTATGGCGGAGATAGTGTGACGGCTGGTGGAATCTTGATCACGCCCGAAGATAACTTGCCCGTCATCACGCGTGGAGCAAAAAAATATCTCCCGATCAATACCTTGGCCATGAATAGAACGGTTCTCGATTTCGAGTTCACGTCCTTTGCATTGACAGATACGTTGTTTGTTCGGTTCTACAAGCCCATGATTGATTCGAAGGATGAAATCAAGTTGGACAATACCCATTGGGCTTATGAATACGAGGTCAAGGCATTCCGCAATTATACGAACTTATATATTATCGACAAGCTGATCGGGCTGTTTAATCCGGGTAGTTATGAATTTGCCTTGGAAGTGTTCACCGAAGATGGTTTCGTTGCTGTCGATGCGTCGCTCTATCAATTCGTCGTGAGCAGTTCGCAAACCGAACCGCATTTCTCCATCTATATCACTGCTTTGGCAAAGGGCGACTCATTCATATTCCGGATCGTGAAATACGTGCCGGTAGTAGTTGCTGTCGATAATTCTGCTTGGATTTTTGGTGGGATGGCGGGCGCGATTGCCTTGGGATTCGGTATCTTTGCGAATTGGAATTGGGGTTCAGATTGGCCTGATGAACGCAAGAAGTTGTACAAGATATTGCTGTGGGCCGTCATTCCAGCCGCCGCTTTCGGCATACCTGTTTTATTGTTCTTGTTGTTCTAAAAAATTACTTTCTCTTTTTTCATCGTTGAAAATTCCGAGTTTGTCTGGAAAGTTTTTTAATAGCATGGATGTAATTTAATATAAAGGATATAATGACCAACAACGGTTTTTCTCATGGAAAACATATCAGCCCTTGATTCCCAACGCATGATCGACGCCTTGGTTCACGCTTTGAACGCATACGAAGGAGATGTTAATTCCGGGATGTTTAGTGATGATATAAAGCGAGTGAAGCAAGCCACCGCGGAGATTCATAATCTTCTTTCACATATCAAGTTAAAGACTACATTTGACGCATTTATATCAGAGTTACGCAAGCATCCTTTCGTATCAGAAATCATTTCATATTTTCTCAACTATTCGGATGAAAAGATCAATGATAAAGAGAACCCCGTGACATTCGTTGAACGAAAGAACTGGTTACTGAAATTGGAGAGTCTTTTGAAACTTTCCTTGCCTTATACGCGCCCATTCATAACGATTCACGCGGAACCGCATGAAATCCCGACAACCCCGGGTTTCTTTAACGAGACGTGGGTTTTCCAGCAACGATCCATTGATAATGCAATATTAGATGATGCGAACCGGAAAAAACTGAAAATCGGCTGGTGTGAAGGCGCACAATGCAAGGTAATGAAAGATAGTCCTTCGGAAGATAATACCAAAAAGATCGAGGTCGTGTTCATCCCGCTGAACGTGAAAATGAATGAAGAGTTTTTCACGTATACTGATGCAAAGAAACAGATCGTGATTTCAGAGATATTCCTTGATAAACTACATTTAGGCCAAGTACAATATGAATGGCGGGCTTCGAAGGATTATTTTGATCGTTACGCACAAGAAATCAAGGCCTGCTTAGATAATCGTTGTTATTTCATTTTTAACATAGCGGATAAATTGTTGCTGGGAAATGAGATCGTGCGAGAAATGTTTCGTGAAATGATATATACCGATATTAGAAACTTTATAATTTCAAAACAAGTCGTTAAAGTGAATAAGGACGCCTCATATTTGTTTCAGTTCATAAACTCGAAATTCGAGCGAGGCTTCTTCGTCATTGAATTTACCTTGCAAAATATCATCGACGCCAAGAAAATAGATGCTGTTCTAACGCAATATTTCGAGAACAGGTTTAATTTTGACATCACCATTATCAAGAATTTTGGAAACGCAAAAAGATTGAGTTTCAAGGCAAAGGAATTCAAAAAGACGACAGAAGAGATGAAATGGATTCTTTCAGCAGATATTGCTGATTTGGGTATTCTCGAATTAAAAGAATTGTTAGATGATGCGTCGGAATTATGGGATGTACGTTCTATCTTATCCGATACCGAAGTCTTGAATTTAGAGAGACAATCAATCAATGCATTCGATGAATGGTTTGAACTCTCCAATGAATACCCACTTCTTTCCAATCCCGGCTTGATCATCCATTATATCGACGGTAAAGCGAGTAATTTGGTCATGAAACTCAAGCGATATATAAACTCGCATTCGAAGACGTTTGATTTCACGCAAAAGAAAGGGATCGTGCAATTCATCGGAAACTTGATCGGTGCCATTAATGCAGAATGTAATTTCCACGGAAAGAGTTTACTTGCTTTTCCCGACGTGGATGTTGATGTTGATCAATGGAAGGCCGATCCCGAACCCATGCTTGCCCAGATCGTGGGACCGCTCGCCATGGTCGTCTTGGATTCTGATGACATCGTTGCAAGGTTACCTGCGATCAAGAAGAATATCGTTGCAAAGAACGCGCAAGTATTCGATCCGCGTCCTGGCGTGATATACGACGTGATAGATGAATTGATATTGGATGCATTCGATACAAAGCCACCCATTGAAGGCAATGCATATTGGTGGAGTTCAGAAATGAATGATTTTCTTGCATCAATCGTCGCCATGGTAGATGATGCGATAAAGAAGAGTGCGGCGATGGTTGACATGGAAAAGAAAATCATGGAGATGCTCAAGAAAGGTTTGCTCGATTTCATGGTCGTTCAAGATGTTGTTATCAAGCAAATCAAATGGAATGAAGTTAAATTACAAGAAGTCGCAACAGCAATCTTGAAAACCATCACCAATCCCGATTTCCAGCCTACGAGCATTGAGAACTTCGAGATCGATGAAACTCGATACAATCAATGGGTGGAACAAATATCGTCCATGTTAAAAGTAACGCCCGCCGCTGATGTTCCTGCAAAGATCGCCTCCATACTCAAGATGGCCATGTCAATTGATATATTAAACTTGCGAATCGCGTTGATTGATGACCAATTTGAAGTGGACGCTGAGAAATATGCCATGCTTGAAGCTTCATTGATTAAATTAGGAACAGATGATCAGATGACTGCTGGCGACGAGCATTGGTATAGGAGTTTCGTGGCGGATCATCCTTTCGTCAATATCAAGTTTATCACGGAAAAATATCCAGAATTACTAGAACAAATCTACATGGATATCAAGGCACTACATCCAAACGATGACAAAGCCAAATGGGAGAAGTTTGCGAAACTCGTTATCGAGCAGATGATCTTGAGTCCGAGCATGTCGGTTGATTCGAAGGTCAATCAAATTCGCCAGCAAGGATTGTGGGCAGTCATGGAGAAGTTTTACCGCAGTCTTGATGCAAAGGTCGCCAAGAATCCAAAACACGCCGCTAGCGTATATTTGCCAAGCAAGGAACATTATCTGAACATAAATCTCGGTAAACCGCTCATGGATTTTGTCCATAACGCCATGTTCAAGCAAGAGATCAAGCAAATGGGTTCAAGGTTGAAAGAAAAGGCCAACGAAGGTTTGAAGAAGTTTGGTGGCCAAATGACCGAAGAAGGCACGATCATGTTCCTCGTGGAGAAGTATGGCGAGAGCATAAAACGATTAATGGCAGATATTATCAATCCCGAATATGAAGGCCCGCTCCAATCATTCCCGAAGCTTGAAGCAAGGGAAGTAAAGGATGTCATCAGCACGTGTTATCATAAATACATCGAGGATGGATCGAGTCCTAAATCCATGAATTTGCCATATAAAGCCCCTAATATAGGCTCCGTTGCCAAGCAAGCATATAAAACATGGTATCCATCGTTTGCCGAGTTATTCAAGGCGATGATCAAGGATGCAAACGAGAAACTGATAATGATGGCACTCACGAGGAATCCAGAGGTTCAATTGCCGCGCGTCGCTTACCAAGCATTCAAGGAAGTAATGGGTTCTGCATCCGGCCTCGTGAAGCAGAGTTATTTACCGAGCATGGTCGTGGGCAAGCAAAGCATGTCATGGAGCGATGGTCAAGAACATCTCCACCATTACTTTGATGACGAGATCGACGCTGTTATCAAGAGGATCGCCATGATTTTTAGCAGGGAAAAATGCTTGAATTGTGGCGTGTCTCTGGACTTGAAGGCAAGAGGATCGGAAAGCTCGAAAGAGGGAAAGTTTTGCCCGAATTGTGCTTTCCCCTTGATCGAACCATCAGTCATTACCAGGCAAGACATATATAATGTGTTCAAGCAATATATTGCCCACCGAGGCGGAATCATCGAGGGCGGCATGGCAAAATGGGTGAACAAGGCCGTTGTTAAGGGAAAAGAGAAATGGGGTGCAAAAAAGACCAAGTTCGAGACCATGCAAGGAAATCTGAACCCCGAGACAATTTTTGCAGAAGCATTGAACCAGCCCGGATTATACAAGCAAATTGATGAAATATTGATGGATGTTGAAATTTTGCTCAAGAAAATGATGAAAGAACTGCGTTCCGTCGTGCCTTCCTTCGGATATTCCGGCGAAGCGAAATATTGGCGTTCGCTAGATGCGGTGATCCGCGAACGCGTGTTCTCGAATGCAAGCAAGATGATCCAAGTCGTGGCTGGTTTTACCAACGACAAGTACTTGCATAAATATGCCGGGATAATTGGCCACATCAAGCAAGATGCAATCTCTGCAAATGGAGATGTCTCGAACGTGATCAAAAAGGTCTTTAACGACGTTTTTGGCACCAATTACGTTGTTTCGCTGGATAATCTCTTGAAAGCAAGTACCGATATATCTTCCGAATCGCTCGTGAATTTTCTAAAGCCCATTAGCGTATCACTTGATACAGCCTCGATCAACAGGATAGAACGGCGGGAAATTGCACATTTGTTGTATAACCTAGCGGCGATGGCCGCCGTTTAGGGCTTTTTACCTTTTTCCAAGGTTGAAATGACATGGTTGATAAAAAAGGTATTATTAAATATTTTTTTGATTACGACAAGCGCGAGCGAGAGATAGGCGATGATCTAGGCATTTATTTCTATGCGTTCATGTGGTTCTTTTTTGGCGTTACATCCATGTTTGCACAGAACGCGCAACTCGAATATTTGCAAGATTTCTACATCAATTTCGAGATTTTTTGCGTCGGGTTCTTGGTTATTTATTTCTGGCGAACCAAGAACAAGAAGATTGATTTTCCGAATGCAAGCGACGAGAAGAAATGGATATTCTTAAAGGTCTTCTTTGGTTTTTGTTTCGCGCTGGTCATGACGGTTCTCTTGGGCGTCGTTTTTTCAACCTTTATACCTGGACAATTGTTGAGCGATGAATTGCTTTATTTGGGGTTCGAGTTTTTCAGGCTGATACCGATTGAAGAGATATTGTTCCGCGGGCTTGGAATAGAACTCTTCATGTTGTTGGAGGAACGTTTGACGCGGGATATCAACCCGGATCCGATAACCATCAAGGATTGCTTGCGAAAGAACATTTACTTCTTGGTCGGCGGCATTATCAATTCCGTACTATTCGGATTCTTGCATTTCCGAGCCTATCCCTCGAAACTCTATCCCTTGATTTATTTGGTCATCCTCGGGTTGTTTGCTAGTTGGTTACGGTTCAAATTTGGCTTGGGCGCGGCCATAGGATTACATGCCGCCAATAACGCCATAGCTCTAGCATGGGCAATGCTATTATTTGTTTAAGTCAATTCTAGTACTACTGAAAAAGGTTCATTCGAAATGATCAGAAATACCCTCGAAACGTTTTACACGATCACCGCGATGTCCATCTGCGGATTCTTCTCTGGAAGTATTTTTAATTACGTCAAGATCGAAGCCGGAGGGTTAAATCGGTTCTTGTTCATCTTCATCATTCCAATTATAATTGTTTATTACAAGAAAAAACCAATTTTAAAGAACGCTTTTATCGGTCTGATGATTGGGTTCTTCTTTTCTGATTTCTCAGACCTCTTGATGATGATAGTGGCGAGTGATATCAAGGCATGGTATTTGTTCGCCGTCATGTTCTCGATTTACTTGTATTTCGTGTACTTCACGCATAAATTGAAGGTGGGGATGAAAAAATGATAATGGAACTGTTGATCTTCGGTATATTCGGAGGTTCTATCTTCGGATTCTCGGCATATTATTACTTCAGAGGATTCGACAAGAAATTGCTCAAGGATTGGTTCATCTTCATCATCATTCTGTTTTCGAGCATGGCTTGTTATTTTGGCACGAATTACTTTGGGATTCGAGGGTTGGTCGTTCCCGTCATCATTGGTATGGCCGTATTCATTGCCATGCTGAAGAAGGGAAGGGATACCTTCGACAATTTCCACAAGATCGTGCGGATTCTCTTCGTCGCGGGATTCATCATCTTATGTGTTTTATTATTATTCATCTTGTTGCAATTCACGACGAACTTTCAAATATTCACGTATATACCACCGATAAATTTCAAGGATAGCACGTTACTGACATATTTATCCACGATCTTTGCATTGCTGTCTTTGTACATGCTCGTGGACTTGATCGAATTATCGAACGTCGCTGAACCAGATAGAATACGAAAAATGATCTTGATCATCACGCTTATCGTTGCTGTCATCTTGGGGATAAACATCTCATTGTATGGCACGGTCGAGATCAGCCAAATCTCAGGTAAATTAACGGGGGGCCAGATCGGCGGCGTTGATTTGGATATTGATCCGCTTTCCGACGTGCTGTTCGCCGTCACGTCTAATCCATTGATCTCGCTCGTCATCGTCATGATGGTCATGGGAGCTATCGTGAAGGTATCGGGATTGCGCGGTGCCGAGGGTATCGGCAATATTCTCATCGTGTTCATTCCACTTGCCATCTGGTCGTTGATAGTCATTGGATACATTCCTGTACCACAATACATGCTCAATCTATTCCCGGAATTTCAATGGTTTGGTTGGTTCTTGTTCGTGATCATGACGGTAACGATATTTATCATGGTGATCCTCGTCATCTCGGTCATGTCGGAGGCCACGCGTGTTAAAATCAATTTAGGGTGAAAAAATGGCACAAGAAGAACGATTACGAACTCGAAAACCTTGGGATAAACATACTGATCCTTGGTGGATCGTGGTCGCCGGGTTTGTCATCATCGGCGTCATATTAGGATTTGCATTCAAAGAAGTGTCCAGCCTTTATTGGACAATGGGAGCGTACATCGTTTCCGATTTTCAATTGATCATCGCTTTTTTCTTGTTTTTTGGCGTGACGATTGGCTGGATGTGCATTAAATCCGCATGTCGAATCTTCATGTATATCCGACGTAGGGCGCAAGGTCAAGATTTCGACAAGAAGTTCCTCGTATTTGGCCGGTTTTTCTCTGGTTCGGTATTGTTTTTGATGATCCTCTTTAGATATGTTACCATTTGGGATTTCTTCAATTGGGAATTATATCTAATGGTCGGAAGTATCGAACTCTTGTTGCTCATCATCTTTTTCAAGACCGGGTTTGGTAAGTTCCTTGTCGAACATACAAAATCGAGAGGAATCACGTTATCTGAAGATAATAAGCGATTATATGTCCCGTATGAGGTTGTCTTTTCATTATTTGTGGTCATCGGCATGATCATTGTCATGGTTTATTATTATTTTCTCGGGCCTGCCATGAACGTGCTTTGGGTAAAGGAATTCGTGGATTCTATCTTGATGCAATTCTTGGTCAATCCTTTGTTCGGAATTTGCATAGGGATGCTCGTGATTAGCACGGTTTTGTATTGGCTAGTGAAATTATTGTATTATCTAGGCGTTTATGCATCATACGAGGTTCAAAGCGACGATACAGCGAAAAAGGTGAAAAGAACTCGAATTTGGTCGCTTGTTTTTATATTTGCATTGCTTACAATAAAATATTTAACGCAAGTTCTCACGCAAGGCCCCGTATCAGATTGGTTGAACGTCGTCATAACCTTGATTATCGCTGCGTGTTGGATCGTGTCTTGGATTGCCTCCGTGAAGGCAAAGATGCCTAAAATGGGGATATAACATGGCGGATTTCGTGATTAATAACCCCGAAGGGGTTAGCAAGGCGTGTGATGCTGTTTGTGATAAAAAGAAGAAATTGGATAAACGAACGGGGCACGGTGAATTGTCCAGGATTGCAAAGGATGACATCAAACTTGTTTTAGGATGTGATTCCGAACGCGATCTAACCGACCCGGATAAAGCGGTCCTAGTCAAATGCGAAATGACAATGCACTCGAAAAATAAGGCGATGCAACTCGATCCCGCTGTTCTCTCGTTTCTCAATATAGATTCGCAAAAAACTCAACCACAAGGTTCCACATCCGTTGGGAAAATAGTAAAGGACAAGGAAGGAAACGAATTTCAAGTGGTTGGTGATATCAAGTTCAAGGGTGATACGGCCCTTCCTGCAATGCCAAAGGAAGAACCAAAAGGTTTGCGAGAGCGGATCAATCGGGAAACATACATCGAGACCTTTGATCGCCGGGGTTCTAACAGCGTTGAATCAGATTTAGGAGATAACAAACTTGATGTGAATTGCAAGGAATTTTCCCACGATTCTGCAAATAGAAAAACCACGCTCACTGAATGTAACGTGCGGCTCTTGCGCCGGGTAAAACCTGCCGGGCATACCGTTCCGGCATCGCAAATCCAACAGCAGAACGTTGTAAAAACTCCGGCACCTAAAGATACGGGCATGGATGGCCAAGCCCAAGCCGATGACGATGCAAACGCCGACGACGATACCGATACATGATTTCCACGATCAATGGTTTAGTTTTATATACTTCTTTTCAGATTATCACATCATCACGATTGTTTGTAACATGATGTGATAGAACATGAAAATAAACCCGAAAAAAGCATTGTTCACGTTCGGCGTATTCCTCGTCATTGGTATTGTCGCTTTGTTTGCCATTGGCGGGCCTCTGCTGAGCGCACGACTGAAGGGAAGCCTCGTGGGAGAACCCACTTTCACGCACGTCGAGGAAGGCGATAAAATATATTGGGGAATCAAGGATGTATATAAGAATAGTGATACCGGAGAAACCTTGTCTGACTTCAAAGCAGCTTTGAAATCCGAGATTCTTTCAATTGAAGATTTGTCGCTCGATGATGATGATGTCGATGACTTGTCGATCTTATCATCTCTGGTGCTAGGCGATACTTTTGCAGGGGAAGTAGAAATGCCCAATTACCTCGATATCTACACGATCACGTCAACATTGACCATGCTAGATACCTTGGGCATCATGTCATTCCCTAATGCTCACGAAAACGAGTTGGTCATCCCCGATCTGAATGCGATTCACTATGTCAGTTCCGAAGATTATGTTTTGCTTCAAAAAATCTTGGACGTGATTAATGAACAGAGTTTCATGTTCGGTCACGTTCCATTGATCACTTTCGAGGTTGATGACATCGGCACATATCCAGGATCGCTCATTTCAGAAGATGCAGACCCGGACGCGTTGGTTGAAGAAGATGCAGAGAACATGGTAACCGTGATCGATGCTTCGACCGCCGATCTTGCCAGGCATAATGCTTTGGAGATAATGACCAATGTATCTAATGCCGCCGTTTTCTCGGTCATCTCGGACAATACATATGGGACTGCCACGAGCGGCCAATATGAGTTTTGGTTGCGTCTGCCGGATGCTAACGCTGCCGTTGATATTTACATCGGTGGAAACCAATTAGGTATTTGGCTTGATATTGAAGATGGGGAATTGAAATACAAGCAATGGAATTATGAATACGATGGGACGTGGGATGCTGTTACTTATGGAAACGATATTCCCATCGGTTACAACATAACCGACACAAATTGGCATAAAATCAACCTAGACTTTTCCACCTATGATTATGACTTCGAGATCAACGTGGACGAGTTCTTCGACGTTGAAACAATGAGTTATGTTCGTGCCTTCCACAATGTATCCGTTCCCTTGTCGTCAGCAATATCATCACCTGGTTTGCAAGATTGGGATACGTTTAGTACGAACGTGAAGTCAAGCGATGCGAATCCTGCTCGCGTCATGATCGATGACATCTATGTTGACAAGGCGGGCTTTAGCATGGAACCGGATTTTGTTGCCACGATGCTCGATTTCTTGTCAATTTACCACGTTAGCGTCTTGCCGGACAATTTTAATTATGATCTGTTCTATAATATCTTTGATTTCTTCAACCAGATCATTAACTTCTCCATAGACATCGTGCCGTTCACGATCTCAAATACAGATGCAGAACTCCGCGTCACGATTCCCGTAGAGGCCACTAGTGTCCTTGAAGAATTGATCGAAGATGATCTGCTTGGCATGGACATAACTTCTTGGTCCGGCGAAGTAGAGTTGTCATTCGAACTATGCTGGGATAAAACGGTGGGAATGTTGAATGCATCCAAGATCGTGATCTATTACCCGAGCTTGTCCTTGACGCGTACCGTCGGCATTGAATTGATTGCCACGACGAACCCGAATGACAAGTACATGAACAGCCCGGAGGAAACGGATTACGAGGCGTTGTTCGGCACGTTGAATGCTGAAATAGAAAACGCTAGAACGTGGACAATCGTTGGAATAGTATCGAGCGCGGCCGGGGGCGTCATCGGTGGTGGCTTGTTCGGTTTTTACTTGGTAAAACGCAAGGAAAGCGGTGCCATTTCTTTCCGAAACATTCCTTCTAAGATGGAATCCAGTTCTAGCTTGAAATTCTAATATCTTCCTTTTTTCTCTTTTATTTGAAAGCGAGCATAAACGTTATTAAATTATAAAGATGATTTATTCTTGATTTTATATGACTTGGCAGAGATTGTCACTAGGTTCAGATATCAGTAAGAATCTGAAATATATCATACCCGTAATCGTTTTAGGCGCCGGTATTGCCATGATGATCATTGGAGGGATTGGATCAAGTAACGTAGCAACCCCGGCTATTGAGGGGAAGTTAGCACCTGGCAATGACATCATAATCCTTGATTATAGTGATATTTCCGATTATGACGCGGTTGGAACGGGTACCCCCGACGATCCAATGACCATAAGCGATTATACGAATTTAGACTTGATTAAAATTAATTCTTGGAATTGGTGGATGACGTATCCAAATAGCACGGTTGGCCCCATTTATTTGCGATTTTATAATTGTAATGTCACGACCAGCACTACGCCCGTTACTGAAATTTATGATTCACGTCACATCATTTTTGAAAAATGCTTTCTGATATTATACCCCCAATTGGAAGCATATACAAGATTGAACAATTCTGAATACATTTGGTTCACGAATACAAGTTTTAAGTATCAACTATATTACAGCTCAAATCCAGCTTACAAGATCGACAATATCTTCTTTACTGATTGCACGGGAGACGGTACTTATTTCCCCTTGTACGGGGGTAAGTATTGGGGAAATGTGACGAACATCAATTGGAGAAAAACTCTCCAAGTGTATTCGGGCGCAGGCCAAACCGAATTGGATGCATTTGTTGATGTCAAATTCATATCTTGCCAATTTTCATCTATTAACATTAAAATGGTGCGCTCGCAATTGATTAATTGTAACTTAGGTAATTACATTGTTGTCTTTTATTCTAAAAACTCTTCAATTTCCAATTGTTCGGCCGGGGTTGTGGCTATGGTTTCGATACAATATTCAACCGCCATAGTCGTTGATGATTGCACCATCTATGCATTATCCATGTCTAATCATCATCCATCTATGATAGGGACGAATGTTATTAAGAACTCAAGAGTGGTTTCTGTTGACATCTACTCTTATGGATTCCCCGTATTGCCAAATGCCCTTGCAAATGTCACGGTTATCAATAACACGATCAATATTCTTTCTTCCACCTATAGTAGACTCACGTTGATAGCAAACAATTCATTCGTCGGATATATGCCCAATCCTACAAACATGGTTCTCAATCTCAACGGAATTCAAGTAACTTGTCATATCACCAATAATACTTTCTCGAATTATAATACCCAATATATCATTTTCGCCAATAATAATTTCTATCCCACCATATTCAGTTATAATGAAGTATTCAATAACCGTGGGGGTTACTGTGGCTTGTTCTATGCTAATGGAGTTATTTATTCCCATAACAAGATACATCATAACGTGTTGGATTATGGGGGGGGAGCCTCTTTGATTTATTGCTTCAGTTCCACGGGGGGCTGGTTCTATAACGAGATTTACAACAACACAGCCATTCGCAGGACATTAGGAACACAACAATACCAATCAATTGTTACCGTGGGAATGGGAAGCACGTTTCAAAATAACAAGGTTTTCAACAATTCTGCACCTACCATCTTGGCTTTATCTGGAAATAATAATCAACGCATTCAGATCACTTCCAACGCTTTCTATTCGAATACCGTTTGGGGATTCAATCTAACCGCCCCCGGAGACTTGAGAAAATCAATTCTTTATGTCGATTATATGCTTTATTATAACGTGAGCCATAATTATTATTCAAATTACAAGGCATTTTACCCATCAGCCATTTCAACGAATGGAGAATGGTGGAACACGCCGTATTCCAAGATATTAAATAGAGCGGGTGCAAATGCTACCGATAATTTCCCATTGACATCAATTCCTAAACCCTCGGTGATCACCCCGGTTTCGAATGCTATTGTTTATCCATTGCACGAAGTAAGAGCAACCATAGTTGATGATTTTACAATCGTCAACACGGCGCGCTTCAAGATTTTCAATAGCACGTGGTCAACAGCATCCTATTACATGGTGAATAGCCCGAGTTCCCCCACGACATATATTGCCGCCTTTGATGATTCTGTGTTGCGTCCGGGCATATATACGCTCGGCATCAACGTGGTTGATGATCAGAACAATGGTATTGGTTTTTGGTGGAATTACACGATATATTATGATCTCGACGTGCCTATCATCACAATAAATACCCCTCTTGCTGGTTGGTGCATCCTTTATACTATGCTGGACATTGACGCGGTGATTGATGCGGAGGTTGGCTTGGCAGAAGTTTATTACACGGTACACAATTCATCGTGGTCTATTCGCCATGATTTCACGATTTCAAATGTATATCACGTGGTAATCGCAGAATTGTGGGCATTCAGTATCTTGCAAGACGGTACTTATTACTTTACCATTCATGGGCGTGATAGTCTCGGGAATTACAACAACAAGTCCGTGTTAGTTTATTTCGATAAATTCACGCCATCCACTTCATTCTCACCGGGTAATAATACTTACATGGACGTGCAAACAAGGTTCTTGTTCTACACGAATGAGAATTACACGGCCTCAAATTATCAAGTGAACTTGATATTCGATAACCGGAACCCAACAATGGAAGATTTAACACATCACATGCTATACAACAATACAGGTAATTATTGGTATTTTGATTACCCGAATTGGATCACTGATGGAATCTTCGACATTCATGGAGAATTGGCGTATTATTACGGCGAAAACCTCCGCAAGATTCATTTCGAGATGTCGAATTATACCATTGACACGCATGACTCGTACATGGTTTTTTGGTTGCCGAATCCCATCGTGTATTCAAAGAGTTTCAGTCTTGCTGGTTATGTAAGTGATGAATTGGATATAATAGATGATAGTTTGCACGCCGTGTTGAATAGTTCGTCCGGCGACTTCATCGTGATAGATTTAGACGTTAACACACGATGGGATCGGGCCTTGTACTTCTCTAAAGGTATAACCCTCCCGTCGAATTGGCACGACGGTTATACAGACATATCGGTTCATGCTAGTAATTTATTCGGAAGAGAGAGCATCCTTGTATATCGCGTGCAATTTTCCACGGTCGCATCCGAGATCAACATCACGACGCCCTTGGGATTCGAATGGCGGGAATACATGGATATGAGTGCTAACATCACGGATAGTAATGGCGTGAAGAATGTTACTGCGAACTTGATACATGAATACATGGTTGTCGATCAAGACATTCAAATGTATCAAATTTCCGGGTTCAATTATTCGGCTCGATTGGATCGAAATGATTATATGAGTTTGCATGACGGGTCATATCAATTCCAAATCCTCGTCACGGACAACACAAATTCGGTCAGCCTATCTTCAACGTGGAATTTTATTATCAATTTCCAGAACCCTGTAATCGACTTTCTCAACCCAGGCGTGATATATTTGGGAACTTATCTGATTGTCTCGATTTCCGATGCAAACTTGATCGATCCTTTGGCTTGCAATTATACGATTTCCAATTCCACGTTCTCATGTGATAGAGATTTCGATTTTTATTTTGGTTATGAAACAGGAACCACCATATTTTACGCTAATCCATTCCTCGTGCCTCTGCTTTGCGATGGGGTATATGATCTTGCGATTTACGGCATGGATTCTTTCGGTAGAACGAATGTACTGCTGGAAAACGTGATCGTTGATTTTACCGGGCCTACCATGACCGTGCTAACCCCCCTTGAAGGCGAAGTGCTCGAAAACCCGGTCATTATTGTCGCGGTAAATGCTTCTGATGTAAACGGCGTGGATTCCGTGAGAGTAGAGATTTGGCCGGATATCTGGACGGGGGAATATTATCCTTTTATGCTCGATGATCAAGGCGCTGGAATCTACAGCAAGGCGTTTGACATGAGCAGTCTCGATGATGGCAGATATGGCATTTATTACTTTTGTAATGATACGTTTGGCGCGGAAACATTTATGTATTCATCATATAATCTGAACAGATTTAGCCCTTCATTGGTTTGGAACTCGCCCTTGAACAACACGGTATGGAATAACACTTTGCGGTTTAACATTGCTTGCCACGATGGAAACGGGCTGTTTAACTTGAGCGTGCGAGTGTATAACGCGACTTACGAATATCTTACCGAATCACCTAACAACGGGAACGATTTGACGGGTGAAATAAATCTCGATATCACCTTCCTTGGTGAAAGTAAATACAATTTCACGTTTGACATCGTTGATGGTTATGGCAAGCCAGCACATTGTGACGGATGGTTTTGGGTTGATCGAGAATTGCCGAACGTCGCCATTGTCGTGCCAACAAACAATACCGTCATTATCACGGCGCTCTTTGACATCACGGCGACGATTTCGGACTCTTACGGGATTCTGACAAATAAATTCCGGTTGTATAATGCCACGTATTCGACGGCTTGGGTTGATCTGGTGAAAGGCGTTGGCTTTACATATTACAAGCAATACGATAGTTATGCCTTGCGCGACGGGGTTTACACCCTCGAGGTTCGCTCGACCGACACGATCTTGAACCAACATACGAGTAAAACGATCTCCATCGAATTGAAAAACCGCCATGTCCCTTCTTTGTATGTTCTCAAGCCAACCGGATCGCTGGTCAGCAACCTCGCATTGATCAATGCTTCTATCAGGGTGACTGATCCTTACGGCGATGATGAAGTGAAGAACGTATGGTTCTATATCGCCGATGCTCTTGGCTGGAAAACCGCGAACATGACGATGACCAAGGTGGGAAATATATATTATTACATGATCAACGCCTCGATCCTTGCGAACCAGAACTATTATTTACGGTTCTATGCGATTGATAATTATGGATACGCGGTCACCGGCATCAAGGGATTTACGTATAACGATGTCGCCCCTTCGATTTCCATTCAAAGCCCGACGCAATACCAAGTGATCAAGCAGAGCTTGTCAGTCTCCGCCTTCGTGTCCGATGCGACGGGTATTCGCAAGGTCTGGTATGAATTGCGGAACTATACCGGGGTGGCATTCTCTAGCCCGATGATGCTGTCCGGTGGCAAATACAGCGCGACGACCAACACCAGCACGTTTAGCGATGGTGAATACGATCTGCTTGTTTTCGCCACGGATTATAATGGTAAGACGACACAATCCTTGCTCTACGTCACGATCCAGAACGCCGTGCCACTCGAATACGTATCCAGCCCGCCAAACTTTTCCGACATAACCTTGTCGAATGCCACGATCACGCTCACGATCCGTTCCATCAACGGCGTGTTTCTGGATGGTGGATTGATCAGCATTCGCTGGCTGAACGGGACGGTACTCGTTTCATACCAAGCAATGACGTTGAGCGGCGATAAATTGAGATTAACCTATGTTTTCGCTCTGCTGGCCGTCGCAAACAACGTCGAGGACATCTTGATCGTTGAGTTTGCCTTTAGCGACGAGTATCTCGCAAATTACGCCTTCACGACGCATCTTAACATCAACTTCACGCGACCTTCCTCCCCTTCACCTGCGCCCGCTGGGGGGAAAATGATCTATGACATCTTGCTCTACGGCGGGATCGCGGTCGCGGGAGCCGGGGGTGCCGTGATGGCGTTTGTGTTCATCAAGAAGCGACGGATTGTTCGGAATGTTCCTTGATATATTTTATTTTGTCAGCACGTTTCATTTTCTTAAATTCCTTTTTTAATCGGCGTTCCTCTTTCATTGCTTCTTTAAGCGTCGAGAACTCTTCATGATATACGATTGCGATGTCTTTCATCATGCTCGTTCGCAATGCGCCGCCCTTCTTCCGCCCGCCTTCATGTGCTTGCAATCGTTTGTCCAGATTGGAAGTTTCTCCTATGTAAAAAGTAGATTTATGCTTCCGTTTGAGCAATCCTTGAAGGATATAGACGCTATACAACATCGTCTTCAACCAATCGAGTGTTTATCTTGCCCTATCATCAAGAGTCTTGGTCTTTTTTATATTTTCCCAAATTTCAATCGTTTTTTCATAAAAAGAAACTGATCCGGGTGATGATTCATTAACTCGGTTGTTATAATACAAGAGATAGAAGTCGGAGATGAATTCGGGGCATGGAACATGTAGAGTTAGTTGTTCCCCTAAACGTAGTAAATTCATGATAATTCTATCATATACTGCAATTTGCTTGTAATCATCGTCGCCGCGTTCCTCCCATTCAGCCCTATGAAGAAAATGCCCTAAATCCACGAGAAAAATGTCGCCGCTCTCTCGTTGCCCTATCTGTAACGAATCAAACCACGTTCCTTCGAGTTCCTTGCCAATGAGAAAGATGTTATCACAAAAATTATTGAAATTCTCTTGTGATATCACGCCGGTTTGCCATTTAGGATAGGTAACCCATTCATTCTGCCCAGGTTGAAGGTACACGAACCCATATTCCCGGATTATGTAATACCGGCTATTGAGTTCAAAACCAAGCATATATTTTGGCAAGAATTTCCCTAATCCCTTCTCTACGACTGCCTTGTAAATCTTTATCTCGCCTTCCATTTCTTTTTTGCTGATTCTCAAGAACTTGGAAGGATCATAATTTGTTGGGTCATTTGGAGGGTTATATTTTGAGCGGTCTCGGTTCTTTTTGACGACCAACCCATTGACAAGGTAAGCATCGCTAAACTCGCCGCTCCCAATAGGTTTGCCTTCTTTAATAATGGAATCAGCGCAAACCTCTTGTACCTCGTCCGAAAGGGAAGCACAAGTTTGAAACTTGGATTCAATGGTCGCGTCGTTCTCTTGGAAATTCAAACGGTTTCTGATCATCGACAATAGAAGATTTTTGGGGGTCATGCCATCTTGCACCACGGCTGGCTTTTTGCGATGCAACGAAACGTTGGTTTGTTTAATATATTCCGCAATGTTTCTGGCAATCACGCCTCTCCTATCTATACTGATGCTCTCGTTTATTTCGATGAGCGAGGCCTTCTTGATACCAAAAAACGATATTGCTTTGAAAATAATGTCATTTTCAATCGATCCCTTTAACTTGAATGTCAAGATTCCCTTGTCGCTTAGATATTTGAATAATGATTGGTTGAACTCATCATCCTCGGTAAAATCGGCCATGTCTAGCAGATACACCTCGAAATTGTGTATCCCATGCTCCTCAAGTGCATCGGAGGGGGCGGAATGGATGTCGAGTACAATAGTAAGGTTCGGGTCGAGAGAAGCGAGGACTTCATCAATTTCCTTTCTAAACGCCGTCGCCCTCGATGCTCTTCTGTTTGCATCTCCCCATTCTCGCCGGAAGTCTGTACTTAAGGAATTTGAATCAACACCAAGCCTGGTCAACTCTATTTGTATGGAATCCATGAACGCTGATGAAAGGAGATCGCAATTTCTTGGTAATGTATAAGTACAAAACCCATGAGGGTTGGTGAGAATGACCTTGATTGTTGTATGAAATACACTAATTTCGGTCATGTTCAAATGCTTCGCGTCGATGAACAAGGTTTTATTTAGATTTTGATTCAGCCGCGTGATGATCTGGTTATACCCACCGATGCCCCGGCTATCGAAAAATATGATTGACTTCGGCAAGTCAAGGCAAGGCATTAAAATTGCCTTGTAATCGTTGCCCATCAAGACGATGAACACGTCATAATTGATATTCACCTTTGAAAATTGCTCGGCAACCTTCCTTGCGAAGATTGGTTTGTCCTCGCCTTTGATCTCGTTGATCCTTTTTTCATAATACGATACAATCGTGCTATCTCGGATCAACCCATAATTTGCCGAGAGTATTGCCAAATCCGCCTTGATTTTCTTGGCAAATGCCTTCACCCCCAAGAAGAATTGCCCGAGGTACAATTCTGAGGCCGGGATGTTGTTTTTCTGCTGTTTGGATTTGGAACAACTCGTGATCACGAGGACTCGCTTCTTTTGCTTGACAGCATCGAAAATTAAGCGGCGATTCTCTTCAAAATCGTCAACTAATTCGATGTTTCGCAAGAATCGAATGTAATCTATCATTTCTGCGCGTGTTTCTTCGATGATCTTTTCCAATTGCATGACTATACGTTAAATTAAAAACTAAAAAAAGGTTATTGCTCGGATTTGAAATCGCAGAAGTCCTTGAGACTGCTCTGCGGAATCTTTTGCTTGCTCTTGACACTTTTTTTCGTGCTGGTTTCCATTGCTATTTCTTCTTCATCCAACTCCGGTTCCGGTGAATAGTCGGTTTGTTTTATCTCCGAGTCAATGATCGGGAAGTCGATGTGAACCTTGATCGTCTTTCCGTCTATCTTCTCGATGATTTGCTCGGCACTTATATCCACGCCAATTGCATTCTCGAAAGCCATCAATAAATTGCCCGTTCCGGTAAAGGGATCGAGAACCTTGATTTGATTGGCTTGCTTGAACCTTGGTATTGGCTTGCCCGTTTTAGGCTCGAATTTCTGCCCGCAGATGATGTTGAAAAACAACCAACTAAAACCCGGTGGTTTCTCTGGCTTGAAATTCCGCCCATCTGGAAATTTCACGCGTTTCCACCCGGATGGAAACTTGCATTCGATAACTGATTGATATGCCGGATAGGAATATGGGTTGGAGCTTTCCTTGACCGTGTGAAGCGATTTCTTGCGCGCATATTTTGCACGTTTGATTCCTTTTTGGAAATTGAAGAACTCCTTGCCACGCCCCTTGTAGAAGAACAAGATATACTCGCAAGAATACAAGGGAAGTGACCAACCATGCGGGTTATGAATGCCGGGCTTATGCCATACTAGCATCGTGTGATATTTCCAGCCGGATCGTTCGCAATACAATCGCAAGTCAAAGAGGCATTTCTCGTTGGAGAAAGTGATGAGAAACGCGTCGTCTAACGTCATATTGTTCACTTTGTCGAAAAACAAACGAAAATCAAAGTCCTCTTCGTGTAAATGACCTTTGAAGGCACGTTTGTACGGTATATCGGTTATAATCCCGTCGAACTTGTCCGCGATGGACAGATCGAAGAAGTCGGAATGAATGAACAGCATGGGTTGATCTTGGTCATGCTTCGCTTCCTGACATATAAACCAAACCAAACTTGAGGTCGCAAGTTGCCTACCGGATCGAGACCTGGGATTGGCCGTGTCTGTGACATTGCCACGGTGTTGATTCTCGATGTTTAAATGGATATTTCCGATAGAAAGTCATGTCGTTTTCACTAGGCAAACGCCAAGTTTTCGATGAAAACCAGACCGCTGAAATTCTAACGCATTTAAACGCCGAAGATGCGTCCTTGTTGCTCAATGACAAGAATTGGACAAGAATCCCGGAACTTCGATGTGTTAAATGTAAAAGAAGGGTCGTAATTGATGAGGAATCAATAGTCTTGTTTGATTCAGAGAAAAAACGGCAAATTATATTCCATCAAGATTGTTTCTTGGAAAATTGATTAGAATTTCAGTTTCGTGAAACTCGCCTTGCCCTTCCAACTTCCAACTTCCTTGCCCCTGGCTTTCTTGAAGAAATAAATAACGCCGATGAAACAAATAGAGGTGCCGATTATCAAGAGCCATAAAACGATGTCATTTGGATTGTTCAAGATGGTTATCACTAACATAAAAATAACAAGACCTGATACAAGCCCGATGATCATCCATGCAATCGTTTTTTCTTGCTTCCCAGAGATGCTCTTCTTGCTACGTCGCCAATACCACATCACGCCAATGGTGACAAGGATCGCGCCGATGATGAGGATCAACCAAGGAAAGAAGTTTGATATCTCCGATGGAATTAACCCCGCTTCATCAATAATAGTTACATCTTCTACTTCCGTAGCATCTATGATATCACGAATATTCACGAGGACAGCGGATCCGGCGGTAATCAGCCCCGTTGTCACGGTCACGACAGCAACGGTTCTCTCGGTTTTCTTGATCGGATCATCCTTGAATGCAGGTTCAATATCCTCATCGGATACATCCTTGGATACATCCTTTTTGGCTGGCATGAAATATAACCTCGTTATTCAATAATAGATTCATTTAGATTATAAAAAAATATTGTCCGATCAATTTTTAAAATCTATGGTCGATAGAAACTCATGCCGCCGATAGTAAACATGGAGACCGGGACCGAACAGAGAAAATACAAGGTCGATGGATTCCTCGGTCAACCTGGTGGCGAATTGCAGAAGTTTGTCCGGGAGAATTGTCAAGCATTGTTTGATTTATGGAATGTTGCAATACTATCATTCCCAAGCCGAGATAAGTTTGAAACGGACGAGCAATGGCAAGTTACCGATACTATCAAGACGACACATGATGGTTTCATGAAAGGTCTCGATGTATTAACGTTACTCTTGCTTGATAACGCAAAGGATGTCTTGAACCGTTCGCAAGTCTATTTGTTAGAAGAATCTGTTTCTCCCTATCTTTCAGACGAGGACTACGAAAAATACGCAACAGAAATTGGTGAAAAAACGAGATCGAAGAACTCGGAATGAATGTTTCGACGTTTCTTTATGTTGCTCATTCTATCTCTCCTTTTTCCTTGAGAATTGCATTCCATTCTTGAATCTTGTTAAAGGTTTCTTCCAATTCCTTTTCTAATGCCTTTTCTACCATTTCATTTAAGCCGCCCTTGAAGATTTCTTGGGCCTTCGTTATTCGAATCAATACCCACGCTTTCTGTTCCGCAGTATATAACGACTTCTCACAAGTCTGTCGCGTTGTTTCAAACCAATCGAGAACATTTCGTCTTGCGATATGGAACGTTTCTAATCGCGCTTCTTGTTCGAGTTTTGATGGAAAGGCAACGTGGGCATTGTTAGAATACCCGATTATCGTCGTGATTAATCCTTCACTATTTGTTATTTTTCTTTTTTTCATTATATTCATCCACCAATCTTTTCAACAAGGGCCATCGAGTTCCCCCGATGCGCCCGCTGGCATTTCCCATTTGTCCAAGAAAATCGGTTCATTAAACGTGGTTTGGTTAACGGCGATAACATCTGCGGGTTTCATCTGGTACGCTATGCCTTTGGCGGCAAACTCGTCCATGAAGTTATTACGCTTGATGGGGATGCCAAAGTTGCGCTCGAAACTTGAGATACGGTTGAACGCGGTCGGGCAAGCAATTTTAAAACTTGCCATCTGGTTTGCATTGCTGAAAATACAAGCGGCGCACGAACAACGCCCCCATCCTAAGCGATAACAAGGGTGAGGATTGATCGACCATTTTTGTATCTTCGCCCAAACTTCTCCAACCTTCCACGAGTGAACAGGACGCCACACGTCGATATGCCGCCCCTTGTCGCCGTTGCGTCGGTCGCACTTGTGGGCGGCAAATCGTAAATATTTGGCGCGCTTCGTTGATTCCTCCGCACGTTCGCCGGTAATAAACAACGTGCGCTTGTGATTCAGTCGTGCCTGGTTACATAATGATGAATTGCCGACATCAATCTTCAAGATGCTAGTACACCACCTAGTCTGCAAATTCATCGAGACCATTGGGAACTTTCGCCGCGTGGTTATTTTCCCCTTCTTGCCCCCGGCGCTCTTCTCGCCATCGGGCATTTGGAAAGAAACGCCAAGGGATCGCGTGTTTTCCTTGAGCATTTCTGTCTCATAGCCCCCAATCCGCCAAGAATAATACAAGGGGAGGCGCAATGCTTCGGCAACGGCGCGCACGTATGAAACCGTGACCGGCCAATCCATCAACTTTGGAGAAGATAACTCCCCGTCGATAGAATGATGCCATAACTCGATCTTATTACGTGGAACGCCTTGATCGAGCAGATTCAAGATGCAAGCGAGGCTATCCTTGCCCCCGGAGAAGGCCACGATGAAGAAATCATAATTCTCCAACTTGGCTTCCCCATCATTAAAGATGTTGTGGGGCTTAAGCCCCAAGCAAGTATCTAATGAGAGTTGGCTCATGATCTGACTTGTTGATATGGGCGATATAAGGCAGACAAGACTTGCGACCACAAGTAATCATTCATTCGGGATCGATATTCGAGATTGTTCACGCTTATCACGATAAACAACGAATTTCTTGGTGAAATATTGGCTTATTGGTAGATGGGTGATGATGATAATTGTTTTGAAGAATTTATTGATCAAAGTCAACCGTTCGAGAAGTCTTTGTAATGCTGAATTGGTTTCAGACCGTTGGTCAAGTTGCATCAAGCCCCCTTCATCAATGAATAAGAAATCGACCTTAATCCCGGTCATTTCTTCGAGTATTTGGCAAATAGCGAATCTGATTGCCAAGTTGACCATTACTGCTTCCCCACCGGATATCGCCGCCATGTCCTTGATGATGGATTCTGAATGGATGTTTATGTCAATTCCATCCTTGTATTCAAAGAACTCTATCGCGTTTATACGCCCGGCAGATAGGGCAACGACATGGGTTGTCGAATAACTTGACAAGTCGGTAATTAACGACGATAATATATAATTCACCAATTTCTTGTCAAAGACAACTTTCAAATATTGATGTGCCTTGATTTGCAAGTCTATGTCCGAAAGCGTTGATTCCTTTGCCTTTAATTCTTGTGTTATCTTCGTGATGTCATTCACGGCGAGAAACTTCAAGTTTGAATTGATGGTTTCCAATTCCACGCGCCTATCTTGCAAGCGGGTCTGCGTGTCATTCTTTAACTTCTCGGTCTCGGCGTATGATGCTACTGCTGGCGATAAAGCCTCTGTCTTCGCGCGAGATTCGGCAATTCGTTTCTTCAATTCATCCTGCCTAGACAGCAAGATGATAGATTCTTGCTCTAATTTCTCTAATTCCTTGATCTTGATCTGTAAATCTGAGATTTCTTTGTCGAGTTTCATGATGCTTCTCTTTTTATTCTCGATAGATATTATCGAAGCATTCCTTTGTTCTATTGACTTGGTTAAATCCTTCGATTCGGATTCTTTTATGATGTTGGTCAGATTAACATTCTTTTGGTTCAACCCTTCGATTACCTTCGTTGTTTCTTGATTCATTGCGGCGAGATTATCAACCAAGGCTTGAAGGTTTGATGATTCTGGCAAAAACTTCTCCGCGAGTGGATTTATCTTTTCTATCTCCGATTGATAGTATTTTATCATTTTCTCATAGGTAATCTTCATGCTTGCAGGTAGTTCCGGGCGTTTCAATCCACGTTCATGCACGGCCATTGAACCCTTCGAGAAACCTAGGCGATAAATCGCTTGTTTACCATCTTGAAAGGGAATGACGCGTGTTTTTCCTTCCTCGATCTTCTTTTGAAGGCTTGTCGAACGCTGGTTGAATCGATCTTGTTCTTGCTGGATTTGCTCGCTGAGCATTTGAAACTCGCGCCGCTTAACGTTAAGTTCGTTGATCTTTGCTTGTAATGTTTCAAGTTCTGACCTTAACGCGAAAATCTCTTTATCCAGCGTGTCGGTATCTTTGCCCATCGCGCTTCGATCAAGTCTTTTGGTTTGAATGGTATTCAAGATGCTTGTCTTGTCAACCGGCTTGATTAAAGCGGCGCGCTTTTCGGTCTTGTCGAGGTCATCAGATGCTTGCCTCAATTCGCCCGTCAATTGATGGAAGGCACGGACGGAAGTTTGAAGATCGACCATTTTAGCGTCTATATTCTTCAAATTGTTTTCAATGCTCGTTATCTCTGCCAAAATCCTTTTCCTTTGCTCATCGAGTTCCGGTTTCTGTGTAATTTTCAATTGACGTATCTCTCCTATCCGCTTCCCCAATTCATCCTTTGAAGTGATGGCGGCTTGCCGATTGATCGTTAAATCAGATATGATTTCGAGGGTTTCCTTGTAACATTTCTCGGATTTCGCAAGATCGCTGAATAGCGATTGCAAGATTTCACGACGCTTTTTGGGCGTGGCATTACCGAGTTCGAGAACTTCTTTTTGTTCTGTTATCGAGCTAGACTTGAAGCCCTTGTAATCTAACCCGATAAATGTTTTCACCTTGCGCGTGTAGTCATCGTCGCCCAATTCTTGAAATACGCCATTGTTTAACTTGAAGTAGCGATGAATATCGCCCTTTTTATCCTTATATTTCTTGAATGTAACCATATTATCGTCAGAAGCAAAGATGACTTGGACGTGCCCTTCCGGTTCGAGTAATCGGTTCTTCATTCCCTTTGAATCTGCCCCATATAATATGAAGGTGATTGCGACCAAGATTGATGTTTTTCCGGCTCCATTATCGCCTAGAATCCCTATAATGCCCTCGGAAAATGTTATCTTCTGATCTTGCGGGGGGTATTTCAAGAAATTGTTGAGTTCCACTTCAAGCAAGTTAATCCGCATTCTTTTTCGCCTCTTTCGCTTCCACGCTTTGTATAATCGAAGTCCCGATCTCCTTGACCATGTTCTTATCTAGACCCGACGCTTCTTCATCGGTTTCGACATATGATAAAAAATTGCTCGTGAATGATGCTTTCAACCGCTCGCGCGAAACGCTTTTTTGTAAATCTTCTTCTTCCCTGATGAATTCCGGGGCATGAACGTAAAACGCGTTTTTGAAAATGTCAAAATCCATGTTGTTGAGGACATATTGACTATCGACGGATTTGCACGTTACCTCGATCTTCACGAGTGCATCTTTGATGGCCCTTGCGTATCCCGCTAATTCCGTGTTGAAGGCCACGATATTGCCTTTATAGGTGATCTTGATGAATTTTTGAGGCCGGATGGTTATCAGATGTGATGAAACCTTACCTTCCGCGTTAATGACCAAGAACCTTTTTTGTTCATCGCGTTCATCGAACCGGGTGGCTTCTGTAGAGCCGACCACCCATACCTTACCCGAATTTTGAGGGCAATGGACGTGACCATTAAGAACGAGATCGAAATTATCGAACATCTCAGGTTGGAGGTAAAATTCCGAGTCCCGCGGTCCTACATCCATTGCGTGATACTTGAATCCTTGATAATAATAATGGGTGATGGCGATCTTCACCTTGCACGATGCTATCACGTTAAATTCATCCTTGATTTTCTTTGCGAGTTCCATGAGGATAATTTCTTGCTGGTTCTCGTTTGGAAGTGATTTTTGATAGGCCTTTTCCAACAATTCTTTGATGAATGCCGGGCGGATGAAAGGAACGAATACAAGACCAACATTGTCGTCAATCTTCACACCGGTCACGTTTCGATATGTATTGACGTTCCGCAATAGTGATAATTCGTCCACGGAACAGCCCCGCGATATGTCGCGGGGCGTATCGTGGTTTCCGCCTATTATATAAGTGATAACGTTCCCAGGCAATTCTTTCAGCATTTCAAGGGCGTGCTTGCGAGTTTCGGGGATTGGATTGATCTTATCATAGAAGTCTCCTGCCACGATCAATTGAACTGGAGATTGCTCGGCAAGTGTTGCCACCGCGTCTAGCACTTGTTGGAAGGCAATGTTCAAATCAATTGTACGTTTGCTCAACCCGGTGTCCTTGTCAATCAAATAAGTGAATTTTAGCCCAATGTGCATATCTGAACATACCACTATCATTGCCAATCATCCTCTTTTATATAACGCTTTTCTTGGTCATATCCGTTGTGGAAAGGAATTGAGATTGTTTGTTTTTCAAGATATCTATGAATTTGAAGAAGTCAAGAACTTCTATCACGCTGGCGATGGAGATACATGAACCGTAAACAAAAGCACATGATCTTGGCGGGGTTAGCGAACGCGGCATGGGAAATTTCTTGATCGTTCCCATCCAACTAGATGAGCCATCGACGCCTTGCAATGCAGATTCGATGTCCCGTTCTTGATTGAGTTTCAGCACGAATCTGTTGTTTAATTGGGATAGTATTTCCGATGAGATCGAGCCTGGAATTTGATCCACGATTGCCAAGATCATGTTAAATTTACGCATTTCGCGGGCGATATTCGCCCATAATGGAAATTGCATGAATTTGTGGGCTTCTTCGAGCGTGATAATGAGTTTGGGATAGGTCTTTGATTGTTTCTTGTTGGAATATTCGTCATAAAAGACGCGAGCGATTAACGCGCTGATTATGAAGTACGCATTAGATTGATTGCCATACCTTCCCAGAGAAATCACGATTGACTTGTTTTTATCAACTACGATACGTTTCATTTCACCAAGAATATCATTCTTGATTGTTTCATCGAAAAAATCATAGGTCAAGATGGCATTTAGCCGCGCTCGCAAAGCGGATTGTGTTGCCTCGTGAATCTCGACCTGTGCCGGGGGATTATTAACCGCTTCAACGAGACTGAGCGATCCCTTGTGTTTATTGATACTGATGAGCGCATAAATCATAGGTTCGCTCAAGTCTCGCAAAATGACCAATAGATCGCCAAGATTCAGCGACGCGGGGTTCACGATGAAATAGTTATCCATGCCTTGCGCGTTCCTATCCGCCGACATCAAACTGACGTTGTTAGGAAACAAAGCTTTCAACCCAGGGATGCCGTCCGGGCTTAATATTCCATATTCGTTCTGTGGATCGATTACAACTACGTTACCAACTTTGTTCTCGATGATTTTCATCAAGAGTATCTTTTGCAACACGGACTTCCCGGAGCCGGTCGCCCCGAATATCCCGAACGATGTTTCTGTCAGATTCTTCAAGTCAACAGAAATTTTATATTCGGGGAAGTCCCGCAAGTGTCCGATGATTGATGACGCATCCACATCATATATCCGCTCATATACTTCACTCCGCATATTCACACACGCCGAGAAGCAAGGCGGGATCGTGTCGAAAGGAAATATATTCCGCGTTTCCGATTTTTCGATCTTCCGCAAACAATTCAATTTGCAGATGTTGAATATTTGTGAAGACAAGGGTGAAAAATCCTTGATTACTGCGGATTCTAGCGAGGTTCCAAGCATGGCTTGGATCGTCCCGGATGCCTTTGAAAATATTTGATCCACCACGCAATAATATGTGAATCTGTCAGATTCTACAAGGACGGGCGAGCCTTGTTTCAATTCCTCGACTGATTGAAACAACTTCACAAAAATACCCGAATTAGTGTCGGCCTCGAAAACTTCTCCATATTTCGGTCCATATTTCGGTTTCTTTTCCATAATTTTCACATTCGTATTTTGGTGGGTTTTGTTATTTTATCAAGCAGGTCATGATACGTTAAAATGCGATCTCCTTCATCGCTAGATAATGAAAATTGGGGCGTATTCTGGTCGATTTTCGACACTATTTCCATCATGATCTGATCATAGTATAATTTCAAATCTCGGACGATTTTGGCATTCCTATGCGCCTCGATCAACAAGTCAGGGTAACCAGCCATTAATGGATCATCGCAAGTGATTGCCCCGAGAATGTCTTGTATTGAATTCTTGTTCATAATGATGTCAATCCTGAAGAACTTCCCTAACGGTGAGAATTTGGCGAATATTGTCTTCCCCAACTTCCATTCCGAATTGATTTCAACATATCCGGTTTCTTTTGGAAAGCATCGTTGTAAAAACGCTTCGTCGGTCAAGTTGGATAGTGTGGAAACGAGAGATGATTTGGAAACAGCCACGAATGAAATATTAGGAAATTTCAGAAACTCTTTTGTAATCTCGAGTAAATAATCTGACTTTTTTTGATAATACAAACTTCCATCTATCAATATAATGCAAGGCGACGTGATTTTGCTCGCCATCTCTAAAGCCTTGCTTTTTTCCAGATATTCCATCAAGTTCTCAAGTTGATGCTTCTTTAAAGCAGATAACTTGTATATTTTTGATACATCATTGTCTGTATCGAGCAAATCACCCTCGGAGATAAGGAACGAGCGTTCCGTGCTTTCATCTGTCAACACGTGATTAAAGAACCTTACTTCTGCCAACCTGATCATGTAAATCGTGGCCATATCGAGCGTGATTAGTGGTAAGAACGAACCATCGACCGCGGCGAAGTCAAATCGTGGCTCTTGACCGTTTGGTATAATTTTATGTAATGCTGGCTTTTTGTCGGTCTTTACAGCATCGAAATTGTATGTCATGCGGTTGAGAAGGTCGGATAACCTTGCCTTGATTACATCATCCATAGTGATCAGCCAACCTTTTTATTTGGCATATTTAAAGGTGGCTGTGCGAGGAATTTTTAAAACTTGGTAAAGCCGATTGAGAATAAACTGATAAATAGCTGAGATGATCTATTTTTATTGAGTACCCAAGTGATTTTTCATGAATAACATGTCCTTGACTCGCCAAGAGATAGAGAAAGTCTTAAACTCTGGAAAGAATCGACGTTCTGCAACAGAAATCGTTGAAGCCCTCGGTTATAGTTCTGTTCTTGCGAGAAAAATGGTTGCAGGAGTTATTAATGACTTGCTCGATGAAGAGAAAATCACCATCAACGATATCGGTAATAAAGACGTTGAAGAAACAGAATATATCCCAATCATTCGAAATGGCAGGGAGATAAAGATTTTTTCTGTTACCCCCGAACCTTCATGGATGATAATCATGGAAAACGAAAAAAAAGTAATGGTAGCCCAAGATTCTAATGTTATCATGAAAAACTTATCGAACGTCGTTGTGAACGTCGCCAATTTCGATTCTGAAATTATCAGAAGTGATCTTAGCACATTCAATCCTGGAAGTTTCTATGAAAGTGGAGTGGCGATGACTGAAAATGATATTGTTTCGCGCACGTTTTGCGGGTTGGGGGAATGGGAAGATGATGAAGATGGATACGACGAATATTTAAGCGAATTTGAAGAAGACGATAAGGATGTTGATAAACATCCTTCTTCTCCTTTGAGCAAAGAAGAATATTTCGCGGACAATGAAAAAGTGTGGAAGGAAGGGGAAGAAGAGAAATACACGAAAATTTTTGCTAATTGGATTAAAACAAAGAATTGGAAGGATCAAGTGGATTTCCAAGTTAATTCTCTTGAGAAAAGTAATGTGGAGTTCTCGATTTACGCCATCGGCGCTGAAACTGAGGCGACATCTGCCGACGATATATTGAAACAAGCAGTTGAGACTCGAAGGAGAGATGAAGAAGAGAAGGAGAGAAAGGGGTTATCTGAGGGGGAGAAAATAGAATACCGGAATTATACAATCTCGAAGATTGCTGATCGTTATGATATTTGGGATGAGGCAACGAAGAGTTATGTTGGGCGGGAAGAGAACATCGCGGATGCAAAGAAGTTTATTGATTCTAAAGAAGATTTAGTCATCGAAGGCGCACCGGCTTTAATTCCTTCCATTTCAAGTACAATCTCTGACATTCTCGATTTCATCAAGAATCTACGCGTTGTTGCTATTGGCGAGGAACAGACTGAAAACGAGAAGGCAAATCGGGACGTGATGCTCGATTTCTTGAAAGAACAAGATGTAAAGGTCGATCAAAAAGCAGGGGAATTGATCTTCAAGATCGTGCGTAAACGGTATGAAGTAAATTTCAACGACGTTAATATCACCATCACAGATTATTATGGTGAAAGGGAAAATTCACATTCGTTTACCGACTCGGATAAGGCCATCATGTTCTTGGACAAGATACTAACCAAGAAAGCGGTGAAAGAAGAAACCGAAGGAGAAGGAGAGGAGAAGGAAGAGAAACCAAAGAAAAAGGCGGCAAAGCCCGCCGAAAAATCGACCGATTGTCCGACTTTTGATGAATTGTTCAAATTCGCAAAAACCGCTGTTCCATCTGTTCTTGCACGAAAGAACGCTGCCGGTATTCAATACGTCGCTTTGAAAAACACGCCGGAGAATCGCCAGCGGTTATTACCTTTGCTTGCAGAAAAATATGACACGGATTGTTTGAAAATAAAAGAAATTGGGGATGACAAGATTTTTTTGGTGATCTTCCTATCAAAAGATGTTGGAGAATCTCCAGCCCCGAAGGAAAAGAGCGAGAAGCCAGCCCCGAAGGAAAAGAGCGAGAAGCCAGCCCCGAAGGAAAAGAGCGAGAAGCCAGCCCCGAAGGAAAAGAGCGAGAAGCCAGCCCCGACCCCAAGCATGAAGATGAAAGCAAATGAAGGCGTCGCTGCATGGTGGAATGGCATGGATGTGAAAGAGCGCAAGAACACGATCACGCAAGCCGAAAGGGGAATGTACACGCTAATTAATTTGATAAGTCTTGATAACCCAGGTAAACCCGAAACCGAGTTCTTGCAAACAACGTTCGACAAGTTGAATGACAAGGTAAAAACAGAACTTATCACGTATTATTTTGAGCATGTGGATAGATCATCTGATGATTTGAATTGGATGAGAAACTTCATCGAGGAAGAAATCAGGTATCTCGAGACGATCTTGGAATCAAGCGATATCACTCAAATGATACAAGTGCTTGACAAGTTGGGCGCAGAGGCCGTCGATTACATCCCCATTTACTCGAAATATTTTAATTTCGTAGCAAAGAAACATCCCGTCTTTTTGAAGGGTGGCGAAATACAAGGGCGAATCGAGGCGGGTGATAGGTTCCCACTATCTGTTCAGTTCATCGTTGACGCAGAGACCAAATCTGTCTTTTATCTAGATCACCAATTCAACGTACATGATTTTGGAATCAAATTCGCAAACGACAAGGTCAAGGTTATCAAGAACCCGCCAGCAGAATTTACGAAAGTGTTACGCGACATCATTGCCAAGATATTTGAAAATGGCGAGAAGGATATTGGAAAATTGCGATTTTATGACCACGTGAATAAGAGGGTCACGGATGGGTTCTACCATTACCTTATCAGGACTGCCATTCTCTTGCGAAACCCCGATATTGCCGCTCTAGAAGAACCGACGACGATCTTGCGCCAATTCATGGACGAGGGGCGGTTGAAACGTGCCGAGAATGAGATTCCGAGGGAATTGGCTTCGCCACCTTATGATTTTAAGGATATCGTTGATGATTTGAAGGATGTCTTGCTCGTCACGATGAAATACAAGGATGTCAATAAAAAGCCATATTATGTCAGCATTGACTTCAAGGACAGAAAATTGGGTCATTATTGCGACGACATGCTTCGATTGAAAAAGGAAATGGAAGATGCAGAAGGTCAAGGAAAGAAGCTGGTAAAACTTTGCAAGCATACCGGGAATGTTTTGCTCTCATCGCAATTTAGAGATCATGTTGGCGAGGAAAAATATACGTTGATCCTTTCAAACTTGAAAGATTTTGAGATCACCACAAAGGATTTCGGTTTGACAATGGAAGCCAGAGTGAAAGTAGAAGAATACAAAGGATTGCCAGCCGATGTTATTCAAAAGGCATACGAGATCATCAAACCGATTCTTGAGAAAGGCGGGAGTGAACATCGTGAAAGGGGATTTACTTATGATATTGATGCAAAATTATATTGGGCCGACTTGGACATTCTCAAGAAAGCCTTGATCGACGGTGGGATGACAGAGGATGGGTTGTTGGGTGGAATGGAACATGCAAATTTAATCGAGATCAAAGGTAATCTCGTTAAAGGTGAGGCCAGAATCCAGACATTTACCGCCGACATGGACATCGTGAAAGGAGATTTGCTAACGATGTTGATGCAAGATTTCATCGACGGCTCCTTCTCTCTGGATGATATACTCGCCAATGAAAGGGTCAAGAAAAACACGACCTTGGCGAGTTTGAAAAAGGAGCATATCCTTAAGGTCTTGGTTGAAATGGTTACCGAAGAACTTCTTGAAAGAGATGGTGATAATTTCAAGGTAAAATAGGCGTTTCTATTTCATTCCCCCACGATACCCAATTCGGTCTATTTTTTCTTGCGAAGATTTCGAGATAGGGCGGATCGACGTTGCGCTCAATCAAGGCATAGGATTCAGCAGGTTTCGCAGAATGTTCGGAAATAGAGGCAAAAAAGACGCTCGGCTCTTTCGTCGCGTTTTTCAAGGGAGTGTTCGCTCCAGGTAACACCCCCAAAAGCATCACTTCATGACATAACCTATTATAATGCCCCATACCTATCCTAACATCGCCAACCGGCACTAAATCTTCATCACTATCTAAAACCGGCTTCCCATCCTTGTTTTGTTTTGTTTTCACCCATATAAATTCAGTCTTGAACTCGAATCCCCATGTAAACATTATCTTTTCGGCGTTAATTCGGAAATCCTTGGTTGTCCACAAGAATAGATAGGTTCCGGCGTGTGAATAATCATTTATCGGGAACGCTTTTATTTGATCGAGAGAGAGAGTTGGATAATGGTTAATAGCTCCGCGCGAATGGTCATTGATCCTGTCGCGGTATTGCCAAGGTGGATCGATCAAGATAACGTTGAAAGCCGTTCTCTTGGGTAATTTCGTGAATATGCTGGGATAAAGAAAAGTGTCTAACCTCATGCTTGCCACCACCAAGAAATATAAAAAAAAAGGGATATTTGGACTATATAACCCTAGCGCATGATTAATTCTTCTTTTTCAAGGCCAATCCGACGCACAAGGTTGAGAGCCCGATGACGATGATAAGCATTACATCCACGCCTTGTTGCGTCGGTGCTTGAGAATAATTCGGGCGGCTTCGGACGTTAATATGCTCGCTTCGCTGGATCGTGTCGAAACCTAAATCAACGATACAAGTCACATTATATCCCGATATGTTTCGCGCCTTGAAAGAATGAAGGAGAGAAGTACCTATCGTGTTATTGACTAAGACACCATCAATCAGAATAGTGATATTTGCATCGAGGCTTGAAAAGCACATGATGTTTATGTCTTGTAAAGAATCCACGGTCTTTGGAATGATGATCTGCACGACCGGTTCGCTTTGATTGACCGAAAACTCAAGGATGAAAATAGTGAAGTTTACAGACACGTAATTGACGCTCGATGAATTGAAGAATCGTGCTTGTAAATTGTATGTCCCTTTCCCGAGCGTGAAATCGAGGCGTGCCGAGATATTGCCCACCACGGTTTGATTGAACGTGGAATTGATATAGACATCGACCTTCGACATGAATGCCGTGCTGATATTCATCCAAGCTGATCCTGGCAAATATACAATCCCGGAATATGCCAATTCATAACTTGGAATGATTTTTACCACGATGATCGGTTCTATAAAGGAAATGGAGGTTGAGTAATTGACAAAGAACGAGCCGTTTGAATGCCATACCTCCAATACCAGCCCCACCGCGCCGGGCAACGCTCGTGTGAACAAGATGCTCTTCGTTTCGTTCATGATCGTCGTGTTCGCCACGCCGTCCACGTATAACGTCGCGGCGCCATTCATGACGGCAAAGGTTGCATTCGCCACTTGACTTGTGATCGTTTCGACCGGCAAGATCATCGTGACTTGTGGCAATAGAACGTGAATGCGCTCCTTAAACTCGATCATGAAGGTGATGTTCTTGTAAAACGTGCCATTCGCGTGGTATAACTCGACACAAGCATTAAAAACGCAAGCAACCGGCGAAGTGAATGAATGTGAGGCAGAAGTGGTATTGATCGTTGAATACACGATGCTATCATTCAGATAGAGGTTCATCGTTGATATTTTTTCCATCGTGATGTTAATCGCTGTCAGTTCACCAACATGAACGTGATGTGCATGTAATATCTCCACGAGAGGTTGAATGATCATTTCCATGTTCTTGAACGTGATTATTGCCGAGTAATTGACAAAGAACGAGCCGTTTGAATGCCATACCTCCAATACCAGCCCCACCGCGCCGGGCAACGCTCGTGTGAACAAGATGCTCTTCGTTTCGTTCATGATCGTCGTGTTCGCCACGCCGTCCACGTATAACGTCGCGGCGCCATTCATGACGGCAAAGGTTGCATTCGCCACTTGACCTGTGATCGTTTCGACCGGCACGATCATCGTGACTTGTGGCAATAGAACGTGAATGCGCTCCTTAAACTCGATCATGAAGGTGATGTTCTTGTAAAACGTGCCATTCGCGTGGTATAACTCGACAC
>Ga0315273_10000050_pt1 | contig 97850 bp, 95 predicted proteins | sample YL17G02_0_MG_FD_205753 | JGI IMG/M metagenome (GOLD analysis project Ga0315273, IMG submission 205753) | Sediment microbial communities from Yellowstone Lake, YNP, Wyoming, USA - YL17G02_0 | ecosystem: Environmental > Aquatic > Freshwater > Lake > Sediment | place: USA: Wyoming | collected... | reverse complement strand
AGTGAGTTGGGTGAGGGGAACTTTGCCGGGTTCGCCTATCCGTGAAAGGCAAATGGAAGCATCTCTGGCTCAGTTTCAACCTCAATGGAAGGTTCTTGGTAAAGATGCTCAACCTCACTTAGAATGCCTGGGTTTTTGCGAGCGTTGCTCGCAAAAACCCTGTGTTATTAATCTTTTCTCTTCCTTTGCAAAGGGGCAAGAAACAAGATGGAGATTCATAACCTTAAGGGAAAGTGAGCATTGCCTGGACGATCTCCGCTGCGTCACGCACAAAAAGCGGACACAGGGTTGTGAACGCGCCCTTCTCGCGCGCCTGCTGCAGGCCTTCAGGCGTGCGGATATCGCAGTCGATCAGTTCCCGGCAAAGGATGGTAACGTGCCTGGACTCAAAACGCTGCAAGAACTCCTCTCCCAGCCGGTAGGCGTCTTCCTTCCCGTCCGGGATATCCGCTCCTTGTGCGAGACCGAGGGCCATCAACGCCCCTGTCACCGCCCCGCAGATTTGACCACGGCGGGCCACCCCTCCGCCGAAAGGCGAGGCCAGTTTAAGCGCCTGGCTCTCGTCCATGCCAAGTTGAGGCGCAAATGCCAAAAAAACAGACTGTGCACAGTTGAAATTCTGGGAGAAATGGGTAATGGCAATTTCGGGAGGATTGTTCATGGAAGGCTCCATTTTTATAAAAGGCATTATTCAGGGTTGTCCGGGCTTTTATCCCCAAAGATAAACAGATCACCGATCGATTCGCGCAAATAGTTGCGGCGGATGGCATCCCCGAAAACGGGAGCCACTGAGAGCAAGTGCAGTTTCGGGTGACGCTTCTCTGGGGGGATATGGACAGTATCGGTCGTCACGATTTCGGTGATCTGCGTCACAGCGGCCAGTTTCTCCAGCCCACCATGCACGAAGACGCCGTGGGTGCACGCCACCCAAATTTCCTGGATGCCCTGCTCGATCAGGATGCGGCTGAGTTCCAATACCGTTCCGCCGGTGGCTATCTCATCATCATAAATAATGGCTTTCCGGAAGCCTTGCACCGGGCGACCCACTAATCCGCTGATGATCACTTTGGTGTCTGAGAGGCGCTCCTTGTTTCCGGCTGCGACCGGGAGGTTCAGACCCTTGGCAAACAGCGCAGCCGGCTTGGCTGAACCCATATCCGGTGCGACCACCACGGTCCCGGACAGGTCACGCGACTGGAAGTATTGCCGGAAAACTGGGCGGCTGGCCAATGGATCGGTGGGGACGCTGAAAAAGCCGTGGGTTTGCGGCGAGTGCAGTACCATCGTCATCACGTGCGTGGCACCGGCAGTCCGCAGCAGGTCAGCGATCAACCGGGCAGTGATCGAAATACGCGGCGCGTCCTTTTTATCCGAACGGGCAAAGGAAAAATAGGGGATGATGGCATGGACTTCCTTCGCAGATGCCGAGCGGGCAATATCCAGCATCATCAGCAGTTCCACCAGGTTGTCGTTGACGGGAGGCGCAAGCGTCTGGACAATGAAAACGATACGAGAACGCACACTGGCACCGAGTTGTATATAGAGATTGTCATTACTGAAACGGCTGACGCGTGTCTCTTCGAGCGGCAGATTCAGATAGGCAGCAATATCGGCGGCCAGTTGCGGGTGTGAACTGCCACTGAAAATACGGATTTCGTCCGGGTCAAGAACTTTATGCGTCGTCATTACCAGATTCCTGGGATAAGCCGGTATCGTACGCTCCCGGAGTAATCTTTATACCCATCCAATTCGTTTTGCAGGGTGCGATCCTCCAGTGCAGTGCGAACGAACAGGTTTATCACCAGCACCAAAGCCGGGATGATGGCCCATAGCGAACCAAACGCGAGCGGGATCATCAGGTACGAGACCAGCAGGCTGACATAGCCCGGATGCCGTACAAAGCGGTACGGTCCACCGGTTTGGACGGTGTGGCCGCGGTCTGTCTGGATACGGACGATGGTGGAGAAAAACCTGTTCGAGACCATCGCCCAGGTGAAGAGAGGGTAACTCAATCCCAGCAGGACGAACGCGGTGATTTGGATCCAAAGCGGGATGCTCCCAGCCCAGTCGAAGCGTTCATCCAGTCCGGCAAAAAAGATGATGAGAAGCCCACCAATACCAGTGATGAGCCCGATGATCTTGTCCCAGCCTTTGGCTCCCTGGCCGACCTGCGAACGTTCTTCCACCAATTCTTTGTGTTTTCCCAACAGGATGAACGCATTAAAGGCCAGGAAAACCAGGTACAAATCGAGATAAGCCCATGCATTCCACCAATCCCACCTCCAGACGGAGGCGAACAGGATGATTGCCTGGATAAGAACCAGGAATCCAATCTGTACAAGTCGTTTGCGGATGGCAGGAGTCATAATCACTCCTCCAAAAGGGGACGGACAGCCGTCCGCCCCTGTGAGGAAATAAAACTAACGGTAAATTTTCTCCCACGGATCTCTCAGGAAATTCCCCAGGCTCTTTTCTGCATCGCCCTGGGTCGGGAGCACGTCACCATCCGGTTCGACGTAGAGCCAGACTCTTCCCGCTCCAGAGGGGATTTCATCTTCGATGGTCTCGTGCGCAACTGGATTTTCGGTGGAGTACGGGACGGGCAGGTCCCAGCGCAAGGTCATTCCAAGGCTGGCGGCTTTGTTATGTAAGGCGTGGACAGCTTCGTGCAGAGAGGCTTCGGAAACACCCAGTGAAATACTCTTGACTTCGAATTTCGCCAGTTTTTCGAGGATTTCACCAGCCTTTTTGACGTTCTTCGACGTAACCGTCAGGTGGACGGTTGTGTACAGATCTTCCGGCATGATCATTTCCAGCGCCTTCCAGGAAGCTTGGTTCTCCGGTTCGAGAATGAACAGCAGATGGTCGAGTCCGGTCTGCAGGAGGGTATGCAGGTAAGTTTTATCGGCCAGTTTTAACCCGTCTGAAAGCAAGCCGGTGACCTGGCCAATCTTCTCGGCGTGGGCGATAAGAGCTGGCAGGTCCTCGCGCAGGGTTGGCTCCCCACCGGTGAAGGTGATGTGGGGAATGCCGACCGCCCAAGCTTTGTCCATGATGGTCTGCCACTCTCCGGTGGTCAGTTCGCGGTCCACACGTTTGGTCGGGGCGAGCGAAGCGTCTGCACCGGCGGGCAGGCGATAAGTGAGAGCACAGTCAAGGCGCAGTGGCGCAGTGAGATCCTGGGAGTGCGGGGCGATTCGTTCAAAATCGAGGAAAGTGGTCGGGTCCAGATCCGGGGTATGAATGAGGGCCTGGAGGCGGTTGCGTAAATCCATGAAATCCTTCTGGGCTTCCGCCTCACTGATGTGGTACCTTCTGGAGACTTGCCAGGCAGTCTCTTCGGGTGACGTGCCTTTCATCATGTGGTACGCAAATTCGGCGGCAGTGGCATTTAGATGCAAAACTGTGGCGGCATTGAATATGAGTATGCCGGAACCGTCTTTCAGAAGGCGTAAGTGCAGGCGGTAGGCGGGTTCGTCCGGACCGGAACGGAAGATATGACTCCCGGCAAATAAAGGTTTGGCTGGCACCGGTTTCTCAGATAGAAGTATCCCGATTATCACTATCACCAATGCCAAAACAATTTCGACCAGAACTCCATATTTTGGGATGAAACCACAGGCAACACCCAGCAAAAGAAGGACGCCCAGAATTCGAACCGGCCTCCCTTTCAGGCTGAAATGGCTGATCGTAACTTTGCCAAGGATGATTCCCAGCAGACCAAAGACAACCATCGCAAGGCTGAAGAAAATCAATGAAGCGGTTTCGAGCCGACATACTAGGGCTGAGCGGGACACGCATAGTCCAGAGAAGATCTTCGAGATCTGCAAAAGGAATTGATTCAACATGTTTTCCTCTCAATCAGCCGCGCACAAAATGTGGCATATCGAATGGGATTTCAAACGAAATTTCAACAATCCCGGCGTATTCACCGTTGAGGTACCAGGGGGAATGATGGATGAGTTTCTTAACGCCGTTCTTTTCGATGGTGTACACGTTGACCTGGCGCTTTTCCATCAGGCGTTCAAGTTTGCCGCGGGCCGGGTCGGGGTGACAATCGAACATGTTTTTGCCAATGAGGGCACGCCCGCCATCATCGGCAAAAAGGTTGGCGGCCTTATCGTTCATCTCGAGGATGATGCCGTCCGGGTCAGAGACGGTAACAGCGGCAGGGAACTCTTTGATCCAGGCATTTTCTTCGGTTTCCATATATGGCCTCCTGTACACGGATTTACATCAAATGAAATTGTCTGTGGGACGATCTTCCACTATTGCATAGGACACAGTGAGATTGATCCTACTTTCTCACGAAATGCGGAATTTCATCCGGTACTCTAAAAGAGATTTCGACGAACCCGGCATACTGGCCGTCTATATACCAGGGAGACTGGAAGATGAAGTCTTTTTTACCATTCTCGGTGTTGAAATAGCTATTTGAGATCTGCCGATCCAGCATGACTTCGAGCTTGCCGAGGGCTGGCTGCGGGTGACAGTCGAGCAGGTTTGTGCCAAGCAGGTCACACCCGCCTTCTGCCGCGAAGAGCAGCTCGGCTTGATTATTCATTTCGAGAATGATGCCGCCGGTATCACAGATCACGATTTCGGCAGGATACTCTTTGACCCAATGCCCGTTTCTCATGCAACCATCTCCAGTTCAATCGGTTTCTCAAACTGCAAAGGACAGCCGCCCCCGCACTCGACCAGCAAGGCGCAACCATTGCATTTTTCCGGCAGCCCCTGGCGTTCACGCAACCGGACCGCCAGGTCGTGGTTCCAGATGGAGTCCCACTCGTCAGCCAACAGGTTGCCAAGTTGGTGGTAATAAGACTGGCAAGGCAGCACTCCGCCATCCGGCTCAACGCACATGTTATAAAGCGCCGCCGTGCAACCCTTTACACCCAGGTCGAGTGCAATCGGGTCGAAGCCGCAATATTGGGTGGGCGTGTACCAGATTAGACGCTGGCCGCGCGCGGATGTCTTTTGACGGGCAACTTCCAGCAACGGTGCCAACTCGGACTCGGCCAGCCCTGTGCCTACCACGGACCCACGGCCTGAGTAGATCAAAGCGTTGAGCCCAACTGTTGTGACTCCGGTGTCGGCCAGGAAATCCAGCGTGGCCGGGATCGTATGGGCATTTGTCCGCAGCATGGTAGTATTGGTCATCACGTACAGCGGGCTGGCAAGGGCATTTTTGAGCCCATTGATCGTCTGATGGAAGGCGCCCCTGGCACGCACCATGCGGTCATGAACTTCAGCGTCGTTCGACTCAACCGTGATCTGAACGTGGTCCAGTCCGGCAGCGACCAGTTTCTCAACATAACGCGGGTCCGAAAGGCGCCGGGCATTGGTATTCAGACCGGTGATCTGTCCATTCTTCTCCGCGTGTGCCACGAGTTCAGGCAGATCATCACGCAACGTTGGCTCACCACCGGTAAAGATGATGTGCGGAACGCCCAGTTCCCAGGCTTTGTCGAGCACACGCATCCAGTCGTGAGTGGAGAGTTCGTCCACATTCACTCCCTCCTCCATCCCCGGCGCCTCTCCCGCAATCGGGAGCCCTGCGGGGGTGCTTCGCAAAGGGGAAGGATGAGCGAGAGAAGGATGCTCAACGTTATAGCAGTGAGCACAGTCATTGTTACAGCGGTAGGTCAACGCCAGGTCCAGGCGGTAGGGAGCGGTGGGACGGGCCGAGAATGGCATGGCCGTTTCCAGCCCCAGCTCGTGAATTGGGCAGGCACCTTCCGGCCGGACGAGTTCCTCGATCTGGCCGCGGACGGTTTCCAGGTCGGCGCGGACCTGGGCGGCGCCTACCTGATATTCTTGCCGGATCAGCCGGATGGCATCCTGATCGGAGGACTGTTCCAGGGTGAAGTAAGCCATCAGGGCGGCAGTCGGGTTAAGGTGCAGGATACGGTTGGCGTTGACGATCAACGTACCGTGACCGTCGGGGTCGAGCCGGAGGTGAATCCGGCTCTTCTCGTCGAGGTTTTGGCGGCGATAGTGATACAACCCGGATTGAGGATTGTTGATCGTGGATCTTTTAATAAAGAACTTTTTTAACATTCGAACCCTATAAATTAATCGGTGATCTTCAATCGTAAATTGGAAATCTACCGTCCACCACCGGCACAGGCGCAGGCACAACCGGCGCAGGCGCAAGCACATGAATGGCCCCCGCCGCCACTCGAACGACCACCACTGCTCGTCCCGATCGGGACAGGGTTGGTACGGTTGGTCACGCCCGAAGTGAAGGATTTCACATCACCGAGCACCCGGCTGGAGAAACCCTGGACACCGGTGACGACCGAAGCCGCGAAAGCCGAGCCCGGCAGGCTGATGGGTGATCGTCCTCCGGAAGACGGCATGGACACGGCAGGCGTCGAACCGGTTGAGACCGGATGGAAGCCGGGGTCATAGCGCCCCCACCACATCGGGACGTAGACCGGGCCAGTGAAGACGCGGCGGGTGCGCTCATCATAATTCTTATCTAGCATGGTCCATTCGAGGGATTCATCGTACATTTGGCTCTTGACCTCGGGGGTACCGGCTGCTTCGATCTGCTGCCAGGCGCGCTCCATGATGCTCTGGTAGTAAGCGATCGTTTCCTTGCGGCTGAAGCCTTTCATTTTATCGGACAGGCTGTTGACCAGTTTGACGGTCATCTCTTGCAATTTCTTGCGGCGGGCTGCCAGGTCAGGTTCACCGAAGGCCTGCAGAAAATCACTTTCGTAATCCCGCAAGTCGGCGGGCAGAGGGTCTGCCGGTTGGAGTTTGAGCGGGTCGCGTGTGAGGACCGTGGCAGCATTCTTCTTTACCACACCGAACAGGATCATGGTCATTACCTTGTCGAGCGGCTGTTCCATCAAAATGCCCGATTCAACAGCCGTGAGGCCGCGCTTGATACCATGACCTTCAATCAGGATCTTGGGTGGCAGGTATGCGAGTTTGCGTTTTTTTGCATTGATCGCGCCAAGGATCGGCGCGCCGACGAACATCAGGATGAAAAAGTTAAAACAGCAGAAGCTGCTAAAGTTGGCCACCACAAAGGCGATTAGCCCGCTGACATCAAAGGCGGGCGGTGTGTAAATCGCTTCTGCTGGAACATACTGTTTGGGGAAGGAAGTACCGAACATGTACTTGGTGGAGCCATTGGCGGTGAAACACTGCCAGGTGTATGTAATACGGTTTTGATCATCGTAAGCGGTTGAGGGCTGGTCTGCGCACGGCCAACCGCCCTGTGTGGCATGGTAACGGGGTTCCTGCGACTGCACGCCGGGCGGCAGGTGGAATATCACAGTCAGGTCCAAATTGCCATGTGCTGTGGTGAAATAAGCGGGTGCGAACACGCCACTGGCATAAGTTGCCGGTTCGCCGGAATCTTTTTGGAGGACCTGTGTGATCTGCCCCACGAAGACATGCACGCTGCCCACCTGCCCTGGCTGGATGGCATAGGCGCCCATATCCACTGAGAAACCATTGGGTCCATCGCCCTGAAAATCAGAAGAGATGTTCACCAGCTGGCCGCCCATATCCGCCGTGATGCTGCCCAAATCAAAATTCCCGTTGGGCATGCCCACATCGGTAAAGTCGATCACATGGCCGCCCGGGTCATTGACGAAGCTAAAAATATAATCCAGTGCCATCGTCCCGTCGCTGTTCCAGTATACGTTGACGATTTCCTGGGTCAGATTAAAGGAATATGACTGTGCGGCCACACTGGAGACCATCGTGAACATTAAGAGAATGAGCACGAAAGAAGCTAGCAGGCGGAGTTTTTTCATCACAACCTCCTTTAGGAAATTCATTGCGGGAATTTTAATAACAGAATATCTACCACTTGGGTTCTTCGGTCAGTTGATAAACAGTATTGCAATACGGGCAGGAGACCATCGGCGCGCCGTTGACCAGCTTGATGTTATCGGCGGTCAACGAACCGCCGCATGAACGACACTTCATCTGCTCAATCTTTGTATCACCTGGCAGGTCCACTTTGACAGTGATGTTTTGGGCGGTTTCCTGTTTGGTTCTACGGGCGGCGAAAACAAGCATGACAATTCCACATACCAGAGCTATGCCGCCGATCAGCATCCCCGCACTACCAATTCCGGTTACTCCTTGGGCTCCACCGGAAGCACCCAGCAAGATAAAACCTCCGACACAAATGCCAGATGCAGCCAAAAGAAGAAGTATTACTGCTCCGATATATATCCATATTGTAGGTTTCATACTGACCTCCGCGAAGACATAAGGGATATACCTTTGAATAATGGTAAGTGTAGCACTTCTTTTCTCATTCGACAAATTACGAACGTCCCAATTTATGAGTAACTCACCAAAGAAATAGTCACTCCGGCTCGCCAGTTGGTTTCCCATATTCAATCAATCCATGAACACTGTCGGTTGGCAGGACGATCAGAATACCACTCCCCGGCTTATTCAGATCGCCGACGATTTGTTCGGTCACAGTGATGATCTTTTCCACCATTCCATCATCAACGATAGAAAAAATGGTGCGACTCAATGTTTCATCATGGATGTAGAAATCATTGAGGGATGGCATCAGCGGCAAGTCATCCAGGAGTGGGGAGGTTAGATGCAGGCGCCCCATGCCGGTGCTGAACAAAACCGTAGCGCCGCTTACCCCGGATGCTTTCCAAGCATTGAGCAAATCTAGCAACTTTTCTGAATCTTGCAAGACAAATAGAACCAGTTTCATTATTGATTCTCCTCTATTGCAGGGGGAAAAAGCACTTTTAGACGCGACTTGTGAAATACGGCGCGCAGTAATAAAGGTGTCGCTAGACTGCACAGCAGCATTGCAGCTACAGCAGCTGAATATGCAATATTGTCAATCAAACCGGCATTACTTCCGATTGTCACAATAATCAAAGTGACTTCGCCGCGCGCAACCATCCCCGCTCCTAATTGAATGGACTCGCCTCCCGGCAGGCCGCCCAGCCGCGCTCCGACCGCCGCGCCAAACATTTTACCCAGCACAGCCGCCGCCGTCACCACGAGGACCAGCCCGACAGCGCTGACCGGTAGGGATTTGATATCCACTGTCAGACCAATATTGACAAAGAAAATAGGCACGAACAATCCATAAGCCAGGGAACTTATCCCCTGTTCAATTACATTTTTCTCCGTTGTGCGAGCGAACATCAACCCCGCCAAAAATGTCCCGATAATGGCAGCCATCTGTCCCACCAGTTCTGCAGCCAGCCCGTAGCCGAGCAATATGACGATAGCAAATGCCAGCGTCCCCTGACTGATGGGTAGACGCGGCACCACCCGGCTCAAGTGCGGAAGTACCCTTAGCCCGAAAGCCGCCGCGCCTGCCAAGAACAGGATCATACGGACCACCAGCCAGAGTAAACCAGCAAGGCTGCTGCTGCCGGTAACAACCGCTAGGAAGACCGAAAGCGCCAGGATGGATAGGATGTCATCTACCACGGCCGCACCGAGCAGGCTAAGCCCCACCCGGCTGCGCAATAGATTCATCTCCATCAGAGTGCGAACCGAGATGCTGACACTGGTGGCACCCAGGGCCAGCCCCATCAAGAGGGCACCGGTCTGGTCCACGCCAAAAATCCGGCTCACCCCCCAGCCCAACCCGATCGAAGCCACCAGCCCGCCCGCGCTCGCTAGCAGGGACACCCTCCGATGGTTGTTCAACTCGCCCAGGTGTAGTTCCAACCCGGCCAGGAACATTAAAAGCAAGACGCCAAATTCGCTCAACTCAGAGATAGTGTTACCCAGCATTTCGTTTTGGATAACAGGCAAGTGAAGGATATCCACCAGGGATGGTCCTAGCAGGATGCCGACCAGGATTTCCCCCAGCACCGAGGGCAGGCCGAGGCGCGTGCTCAAGTAACCGGCGGTTTTGGCGGCCAGCAGGATGATGGCGATTTCAACAGCAAGCTGCAGGAAAGGGGTCATGATGTGGAAAGTTTATCATATCCTTTCTGTGTTTGCCGGATTCACTACCCCTAATTACCCCGTATTGGGAAAGGATGCGCTTCGTCTAACCCATCTGACATCCCCCGGAAAAACAACTGGACATGGCAGTGCGGGCAGCGGCAGACCCCAATGTAAGATTACCAAATTTATGGCGCTTATTTTGGAAATCGATTGGAATGAATGGGACCTTCCTCCGGTTTCACCGGCCTTTTCGCAAGTTCAGTTATCAGTTCTGGCGTTTTCGGAATAAATCTTGGAAGAATCCAGTCAAACGAGATCTACGTGAGCCACCTGCCGATCGAGAAGAGTAAACACCCAAAATTCATCCGCCTTTTTAAATCGGACTTCCTGGAATTTATTACCCATATAAGATGGGTGACAATTTTGATCTTATGGGTGCCGGTGTGCGTATTCCTGCTAATTACCACTGCACTTACGGCTCCGACTGGGGCTTTCCCCTGGAATATCCCGGCCGCGTTTTTATGCTCGGCCTATTCCTGAGGATGCTCGGGAAGTACACCCTGCACCGCCTCCTGATCCATCATCAAGTCAAGACACCGAAGGCCGAGCGGATTTTCTTCCTGTTCCACGACGTGCACCATGCCCAGCCGCAGGACAAGACCCGCCTTTTAATGCCATTCCCGGTCAGCATCCCGCTGGCGCTGGTATTCTAAGGGTTGTTTACTCTCATGCTGGGGTTGTTGTTGAAAACCCCGCAGTGGGTCAAACCAATGGCGGCAGGGTTCAGTGTTGGGTATCCCATTTACGAGCTGACCCAATATGCCACGCACCATTTCCCGCCCCGGCACGGATATGCCAGGTACATCGAGCGCTATCACATGGCTCACCAGTACAACCCGGACAAACGTTACGGGGTCAGTTCATCATTCGGGGACTGGATGTTTGGGACGGCGGGAGCATAACTCCCCCTGGGATACCCTTCGGGTAGCTTCACTACCACCAGCCAATAGTCCAAACACCGAGTTTATGAAAACCGTACAGTTACCAAAAGAACGCACTATCGTAAAAAATGACCCACTGCCCGCGGACATTGAAATCAAATCCCACGCCTGCAATTTCGCCGACCTGCGCCAGCTTATAGAACCTCTCGACCCCCGCGGCGGAACGGTCCGCGATGCGGGATGTGTTGAGGTGGATGATGTCAGGGAAGCGGGTGGGGGGATGGGCCATCACCTGGTCAACAACTCCACCAGGCACAGAATGGGAATGTCCTTGAAAGGCGACAAGTCAAGCAGGTCGGAGTCATCCGAAACGATGCAATCAGAGATACCGGCCGAGGGGCCATCGGTCCAGCCGTTTCGGAGACTAGGCCATAAGTGAGTAATGGTACGATCGCAAAGGCAAGCATACTCTGGCAGATGGATAACCCCCTGACCAAGCGCTCCAGCCGGCTACCTGTTCCAATATTTTTTCCAGCAGCGCCGAGTGAATGAATTCATGCTGGGGTTGTGCCCGGCCTGGGGTTACAAGCCGATGGTTACGGAAGGGAGGCCGTGGCACCTTCTTCAACGGCGCCCGTCGACGGCTCGGTGATTGGCGCGAAAATAAAGATCTTGGGGTGCGGGGGTATTGCTTCCAGATGCAATCTGCAATATACTGAAAGCAGTTGTTTATCGAAAGGAGGCATTCGACAAAACGGTATTTTGCAAAATTTGTAATAATATCCATGTTCATCCAATCATTCCGGAGGAGAAAAATGCGTAATTTAAAGAATACTCTCACCATCCTATCCATGCTGGTTCTGTGTACGATGATCGTAACTGCCTGTGCACCTAAACCAGTGACTGGCACGCTGACCATGCTGGATTGGTCGGGATACGAGCTGCCAGAATTCTGGACAGACTTTGCAACAAAGTATCCACAAGTCAAGGTGGAATTCAGCTTCATGTCAGAGAGTGCCGATTCTTATGCCAAGATGAAAAGCGGCTTTCTGGCTGACCTGGTTCATCCCTGCAGCAACTTCTGGAAGATCATGGTGGACGAGGGCATGGTGCAGCCGCTCGACACCAGCAAAATCAGCAACTGGAATGATGTAAACCCGGCCCTGGCCAAACAGGGCGAGTTCAATGGCAAGCAGTACTGGGCGCCGTGGGACTGGGGCTTCGAATCCATCCTTGTGCGCAGGGATCTGGTCCAGAACGTTCCCACATCGTGGGCAGACCTATGGAAGCCTGAGTATCAGGGCCACATCGCCTTATATGATTCCGGCGAAACGGCACACGTGATCACAGCGCTGGCACTGGGCATTCAAGATCCCTGGAGCACTACTCCTGAGCAGGACGAGCAAATCAGGCAAAAATTGCTGGAGTTGATGCCCAACGTGCTGACAGTCTGGAGCAGCCAGACCGAACTGGAGCAGATGATCGCCTCCGGCGATGTGTGGGTGGCGGCCAGCGCCTGGAATGCCTCATATGTCAATATGCTCAAGCAGAACCTGGATGTGGTCTATATTGACCCCGCGGAAGGCCGCGCCGGGTACTTGTGCGGGTTCGCCATTCCCACTACATCGACGAATTATGACCTGGCTCTGGCGATGATCAACTCCTACCTGGCGCCCTCATCCCAGGCGAAACTGGCCAACGACTATGGCTATGGCATCGTCAACACTGCCGCCATCCCGCTGGTAGACCCGAACACGGTCACACTGCTTTCGCTGGAAGACCAGAACATCATCTCCCGAACTGTTTTCTACAAGTACCTCACACCGGCCCAGCGAGATGCCTGGACCAGCATGTGGTCGGAGGTAAAGACCTCCCAGTAAAAGTGCTGAAAATTGCCCATCCATGCGAAGATAAGGAGGTCCTCGCATGGATGGGCTGCCCTTGGGGCTTCCGGCCGCTAATTCCCCGGAGGCTATAAAAAGGATTTCCCCGCATGGAAAAGCGCAGCCGGTTCGCGTCCCTGATAGGGCCGCCGGGTCTTTATTTATTTCTTTTCTTTATATTGCCAATGGGTGTGATGTTCGTCTATAGTTTTCGCGCCGGTATTTCCGGGACGGCTCACGATACGTTTACCCTTGGCAATTACCAGAGTTTTCTGGCGAACTCGAACTTCCATCGTCTGCTATGGAGGTCGTCGTTCATTTCCTTAACGATCTCGGTCCTCTCAACCCTTCTGGCATACCCACTGGCATATTACCTTGTCTTCCGGGCCGGTCCAAACCGTGTAACGCTGATGACCCTGCTTATCATTCCGACCTGGACCAGTTATCTGCTGCGCATCTTTTCGTGGAAACTCATCCTGGGTTCCAGCGGAGTGTTGAACAGCTTGCTTATCTCGCTCGGGTTGATAGAGAAGGCTTCGCCCATCCTCATCTACAGTCGCGGGGCAGTCATCGTCACGCTGATCTACGTGTGGGTACCGTTCGTAGCCCTGCCCATTTTCGCTGCCCTTGAGCGAATAGACAAAAATCTACTCGAAGCCGCCGCCGACCTGGGATGCCCGGCGTGGGAAGCTTTCCTGCGCATCACCCTGCCTCTTAGTTTGCCCGGTATATTGGCTGGTTTTTTCTTTGCCTTGATCCCAACACTGGGCGAATTTGTCACCCCACTGCTGGTAGGCGGCGCCTCCGGTTCCATGTACGGCAACCTGATCCAAGATCAATTTATGCGCGCCCTCAACTGGCCAATGGGTTCGGTGATGAGTATGGCCATGTTGTTGGCCGTGCTGCTCTTGGTGTTCATCCTAACGCGGCTGGGTTCTCTTACCGACTTGGTGGGTTTCTAAATTGTCCAAGCGCAAATGGCCTTCGACTGGTTCGATATATTTTCTGACAGTCTGTGCCATGCTTTATCTTCCTATCATCCTGTTGATCATCTTTTCTTTCAATAATTCGACCACTCTGGTCTTTCCACTTAAGGGATTCACGCTGCAATGGTACGGCCAGTTATTTGCAAACCGCGAGCTGTTGAACGCAGTGGGCAACAGCCTGATTGTTGGCGTCGGTTCCTCTCTGGCAGCGACAATACTCGGCACAATGGGGGCAATTGCCATGGTCCGATTCAGATTACCGGGACGCAGTGTCTTCCTGGGCGTGGCCGCGCTGCCGCTGGTCATCCCTTACGTCATCCTCGGCGTATCACTGTTGGTCCTTTTCAACGAAGTGGGGATAAAGCTCTCGGCATTCGCGGCTGGCCTGGCGCACGTGATCATTAGCATGCCCTATGCCCTGCTTATCGTCGCTTCCCGGCTGGTAGGTTTTCCGGACAACTTGGAAGAGGCAGCCATGGACTTGGGCGCATCCTATTGGGGCGCGCTGCTGCGGGTGACCATCCCAATCTGTTCACCGGCACTGCTGGCAGCTTTTTTGATTTGCTTTACGATGTCGTTTGACGAATACGCCATCGCCTCTTTTCTGGTCGGCACGGATGCGACCCTGCCTGTTTACCTGTATTCCCAATTGCGCTTCCCAACCCGTCTGCCGATGGTTGTATCGCTGGCAGCCATCCTGATGACGATCACGATGGCCGTGATGCTGTTCTCCGAGTGGCTGCGAAGGGCAGACCACACTTCTGCCCGGAAGGCTTGACAATGACCGAACCTGCCGTTGAAATCTGTAACGTAACGAAACTATATTCCTCAAAACGGGGTAAAAGAACCGAGGAAGTTCATGCTGTGAGGGAAATGAACTTGTCCATCCCGTGCGGCAAATTTTTTACCCTGCTGGGCCCGAGCGGATGCGGTAAAACCACGACCCTGCGCCTGATCGCCGGTTTCGAGACTCCCACCACCGGCGAGGTGTTCATCCAGGGCAAGGTGATGAGCAAGGTTCCACCCAACCACCGACCGGTCAATACTGTCTTCCAAAACTACGCGCTATTCCCGCACATGAACGTGGCCAGGAATGTCGCTTTTGGGCTGGAAATCAAGCGTGTTCCCAAAGCCGAACGCGAACGGCTTGTCCACGAGGCGCTTGAACTGGTCAAACTGGCGGATATGGGCGACCGCAAGCCGTCCCAGCTATCCGGTGGACAGCAGCAGCGTGTGGCTCTGGCGCGCGCTTTGGTCAACCGACCGTCGGTGTTGCTGCTGGATGAACCTCTTGGGGCGCTGGATCTGAAATTGCGCAAGGCGATGCAAATCGAGTTGAAGCACATCCAGGAACAGGTTGGGATTACTTTTGTGTACGTGACCCACGACCAGGAAGAAGCACTTACCATGTCTGATCTCATCGCAGTGATGAAGGACGGGGTGATCCAACAACTAGGCGATCCGGTCACACTATACAAAACACCAGCCAATAAATTTGTAGCTGATTTCATCGGTGAGAGCAATTTCATCAAGGGCACGGTGGATTCGGAGAGCGGAGGATTAGCCCGGATATTGGTCGGCAGGGAATGTGTGGAGGTGGGTAGCGGAGGAGTGAGCCTGAAAGCCGGTGAAGCCATCACCCTCACCATCCGACCGGAGAAGATCAACCTTTCCAGAATCGGCGCTGGGGGTCCGTCCGGCACGGTAGAGGACCGGGTATACATCGGCACCGATACGCGTTATCTCGTGTTGCTACTCTCCGGCGAGACAATCATCGTGCGGGTTCAAAATGGTTGCGGTAGCGAAGAGGGGGAATTCGCTAAAGGTGAACGGGTCACGGTTCGCTGGTCGCCCGCAGACGCGCGCCTCTTGAAAGATTGAAAACGAAAATGCACATCACCCGCCTCACGGACGAACAGATTGAGAAAATCCACGCGGCGAGCTTGGAGATCTTGGAGCGCATCGGCGTGCGGCTTGACCTTCAGGAAGCTGTTGATATTCTTAAGAAGGCTGGCGCGAAAGTGACCGAGGACGGCCTTGTTCACGTGCCACCCAAACTCGTTGAAACAGCCTTGATGATTGCTCCCAAAGAGGTAACCCTCTACGACCGGCACGGTAAACCAGCAATGCCGGTAGGGGGGAACCGCTGTTTCTTTGGACCCGGCTCGGATTGTTTGAAGATCATTGATCACCGCAGCGGTGAGCGGCGCAAGCCGGTGATTCGAGACGTGGTCGAAGGCACGAGGTTGTGTGATGCCCTTCCGAATATTGATTTTGCCATGTCCATGGTACTGCCTAGCGATGTGGATCAGACCATAGCAGATATTTACCAGATGGAAGCCATGCTCTCCCAGACGACCAAGCCGATTATATATGTCTCATACGAAATCCATGGACTTATCCATGCCGTTGAAATGGCTGAAATGGTCGTCGGTGGGGAAGGAGCGTTGCGTGAAAAACCGATTTTGACCTGCTACATCAATGTGGTCTCCGGCGCAATGCACAACGAGGAAGGCCTGCGCAAACTATTGTATCTTTCAGGCAAGGGATTGCCAACACTTTACATTCCCGGCTCGAACGCAGGTGTGACCAGCCCGATGACGATGGCCGGAGCAGTGGCTCTGGATATGGCTGGTGGCTTGTTGGGGCTCACCCTGGCGCAACTCAACCGCGAGGGTGCCCCGTTCATTGTTTCAGCCATGGATCCGGCTGCCCTTGACATGAAGACAATGGTTTCGCCATACGCTTATCCAGAGCGCGGTTTCATTCGTGCTGTTTCGCAGCATTTCGGTCTGCCGACCCTGGCGTTGGCAGGGGGCACGGATGCCAAATTGCCGGACCAGCAGGCAGCCGCTGAAGCCGCCCTGACCATGTTGGCAGACGTGCTTCTGGGTGGTAATATCATTCATGATCTAGGCTATCTGGAATCCGGCCTGACCTATTCTTTCGCCCAATTGGTGATCTGTGACCAGATCGTGGACTGGATCAAGGCGTTTCTGGGTAACATTGATATATCCGCTGAAACGCTGGCACTGGATGAAATTGCAGCAGTTGGTCCGGGTGGAAGCTACCTGGCCACCAAACACACCAAGAATAATTTTCGCGAGACCTGGTATCCGGATATGTTTGAGCGAGGTGCTTACACCGATTGGCTGAAGAAAGGGAGCAAGAGCCTGATGGAACGTGCATCCGAGCGGGTGGAAAAGATCCTGGTCGAGCATCAGCCGGAGCCGCTACCTGGAGCGGTTCAAGCGCGGCTGCGGCAGATCGTGCTGCGGGCGGAGGCTAGGTAACCAGCGACCTGTACCGGTGCGCAGAAGCCAAAGGGGGCTGTACCATATAACCCGCAGTCGGGAGTTCAACCGATAGGACATCACGGTTTCCTGAAGCAATCCCTCCCCATTCGATCGTGTCACTCAGCCGCGGAGTCGAGCCAAGGTTTTTGAACAGCTCGACCTGGGTATGACCAATGATACCGCGCTCGACCTCAAAACGCGCCATGGAGTTCGCATTCAAATCCGTCAGAAGGACGTCCACTACCAACTCGAGTTGCTGCACAAGCTCTGCTTGCTCGATAGGTTGCGTCAGCAAGAACCTTCCCTGTGCCAACAAGGCAGAAGCGGCTGCCTGGCTCGTGGATACGGGGGAGGGGCTGACCAGTGTGCCCCCTATTAAAAGAGCAAAGGTCGTCCAGTCGGATTTGGTCCGGATTTTGATCCTGAGGGGATGTGACTGCGGCGATCCCTCGGTTACGACAGAGGTGGGGGAAAGCCCCTCGTGACCAGGCGCTCACCAATCCATGTTGCCGCCGACCACCGTCATCCACACCTCAATATTATTGATGGAGTTGATATCGGTGGTTGGATTCCCTGAAAGAATAATGAGGTCAGCAAACTTACCTGGCTCCAGGCTGCCCACCTCTTCATCGCGGAACAATGCATAGGCGCCATCAATTGTCATCATCGGGAGCGCCTATTCCTCGGTGAGTGTCTTCCTTCCAAGCCAGGAAGGATCTGCACATTCAATCAAATTTCCGGCTATTTCATAGGATGTAACCATGCTGTGCAGATGGAATAGCGGATTGGGAGAACTCCTTGGAAAGTCAGTGTGCCAGGCAAAATGGGCATTCAGACTGGCGTCGAGAATACTTCGACAAGGGAAATTCCAAACCTTCACAAAAGATGCAAGTTAATCCCTCTATGCCGCCCAGCAATGCACTGACACCCAGGGGGGTTTGTAGAGGCCGGCTACCTCTTTTGCTGCTTACGTTTCAGCTGCTCTTCCAGCTCCTGCTGCTCCTGTTGGCGCTGTTTTCTCTTATCTTCCAAGCGCTGCTCGAGTTGCTGCTGCTCCAGGTGGCGCTGTTTTCTTTCTTGTTCCTGCTGCTTGGCCAATTCTTGTCGCAGGTCTTGTTGCGGCGTTCGTTCCTCAGCCTGCTCCTGCTCCAAGTCTTTTTGTTCCTGTTGGCGTTGAATTCGTTCCTGTTCCTGCTCATCGTTTTGTGATTTTTGTCCTTCGCTCATCATGTTTTCCTTATTGAAAAAGGATCTGGTTTGAATTCCAGGCGAAATATTTTGATTCCTCATCCATTTTACACCCGGGATAGGGGAGCATCCTGGCCAGGTTGTACGTTGCTCCCCCACAATCAGGAAGATAGTTCAATAAATTTTCAAAATAATTTCAAATTGACAATTATAAATATCTGATATAAGTTGTATAACACCGAATTGAGGGAGTAGAATTGACCCCATGCCCACAAACATTGAAATCAAAGCCCGTGCCCGCAATTTCACCGACCTGCGTCGCCACGCAGAAGCGCTCAGCGACAGCCCTGTCCAGGCGATCTCCCAGGAAGATACATTTTTCCAGACAGCCAGAGGACGCCTGAAACTGCGCCAAGTTTCACCGGAACATGGTCAGCTGGTGTACTACGAACGGACAGATGCCTTCGGCCCCAAACGTTCCGATTACATTCTGGCAGGGACTTCGGAACCGTCTGCACTTAAAACCGCCCTGACCGCCGCTCTGGGCGTGCGCGGCGTTGTGCGAAAGAGGCGATACCTCTACCTGGTGGGTCAAACCCGCGTGCACCTGGACGAGGTGGAGGGGCTGGGAGAATTCATAGAATTGGAAGTGGTTCTTCGCCCGGAACAGTCCGACGCCGAAGGCAAGGCTATCGCTCAGGATCTGATGGGCCGGCTGGGAGTGCAGGAGGAAGACCTGCTGGAGGGAGCCTATATGGATTTATTAGAAGGGAGAGAAGGAAAATAACCACCGCCTACGCCCTCGTCCGCTCGCCAGGACACGTTTTTCCTGACCACGAGGAAGCGCCCTCCCGATTCCAGTTCCTGGGAGGATGGGAGACCAAACCCTACGGCGCCGACCTCCTCTTTCTGAACGCACAGCCTGCGCGCTACGAAGATGTGACCGTCGTCCACTCCAAGCAGATGCTGCGGACCTTCGAAGCTGCCTGCCGCCAGGGACCAGGTATCACCGACTACGCCCCTACGTTTGTCACACCCGCCACCTACGCGGAGGCCTTCCTGGCAGCCGGCGCAACTTTGGACTGCACACGCGCAGTGCTGTCAGGCCGGGCACAAAACGCCTTTGCCATCGTCCGCCCGCCAGGGCATCACGCCGAGCCGGAAGCCGCCATGGGCTTCTGCCTGCTTAATAACATCGCGATTGCGACGCGGCATGCCTTAGCAAACGGGATCGGGAAAGCCCTGATCGTTGACTTCGATGTCCACCACGGTAACGGCACCCAGGCCGTTTTCTTGAACGAGCAGCGGGTTGCTTTCTTCTCAACCCACCAGGAAAACATATATCCCTTCAGGACTGGCTTTATTGAGGATGCTCCACTGGCGCGCGGACGGATCATAAACCTGCCACTGCCCGCCCGGACCGGGGACGCAGCCTTTGCCAGGATCGCCGAGCAGGTCCTCACGCCGCTGGTCGAGCATTTCGCGCCGGAGATGATGTTCGTCTCGGCCGGGTTCGACAGTCACTGGGATGACCCATTGGCAGAATTAGGTCTCTCCTCGGTCGGGTATTACGCGTATGTACGGCGGCTGGTGAAACTGGCCGGGCAGTACTGCGGTGGAAAAATCGTCTTCGTGCTGGAGGGCGGCTACAACCCCAGGAACATAGCCACCGGTGTGGAGGCTGTCCTGGCAGCGTTAACCGGGACGGAATTTAGCCTGCAAGACCCCAGTCCATACCCGGAGCCGGATATTTCGGCGCGGCTGGAGCAGGTGCGCGCCTGGAATGGATTTGTCTAAGAAGGTTCCTATAACAATGTGAAGCCAAATGACGGACGTGGGAGCCCGTCTTACAATTTTCGGATAGGTTCCAGGAGAGAATGTGTGGAAATTAGTTTTTACCTCAAATATCCTATCTCCTAAGACCTTCGGAATGGCGCTCGCGAGTCGGTTTCCCAACATCCATGCACTAAGGCAGGACGGTAGTCCACCGGAACTAACTTGGAAAAAGCGCAATTTGAGACCATGCGCAGTATGGTTTTGACAATTAAGTGTTAGGATAAGCAAAAGGGAAGACATACACTATTAGTCTGCTCTTTTGAATATTTGGCTTATATGACAGGAGGTATTGCCCATGCCCTGGCAGGACCAACTCAAAGGTGACTCATTAATATGGTTGTTAGAAACCGAAGCACCCGAAGTCCGCTACCTGACAATGCGCGATTTGTTGGAATGCTCCGCAACCGATCCAGAATTACGCTCGGCTTGCAAAGCCGCTCATAAACAAGGGCCAATAGCTACTATCTTGTCCAAAATGGATAATGCCGGCTATTGGGTCGAACCCGGCCCTGGTTACAATCCGAAATACCGTTCCACAGTCTGGGCGGTGATCCTGCTCGCGCAGTTGGGTGCCTCTGTAAAGGAAGACAAACGCGTATCACAGGCATGTTCATATCTTCTGGAGCATGCCCTCACAAAGGAAGGTCAGTTCACCGCCACGGGCACACCCTCCGGGACCGCAGATTGTTTGCAGGGTAATCTCTCGTGGGCCTTGTTGGAACTTGGCTGTGATGACCCACGCCTGGAAATCGCTTTTGAATGGATGGCGCGGGGTGTGACAGGAGAAGGTGTAGCATCATCTGAAAACCGTCAAGCAACCGTGCGCTACTATGCAGGAAAGTGCGGTCCCAATTTTGCGTGTGGGTCAAACAACAAACTTCCGTGTGCATGGGGAGGCACCAAGGTGATGCTAGCTTTGGGGAATTGGCCCGAGAATCGTTGCACTCCCATCATTAAACGGGCAATCCAATCCGGTGTTGATTTTTTGTTTAGTGTGGACCCATCAGAGGCAACTTATCCATCAGGGTTTAGTAACAAACCGAGTCAGAACTGGTGGAAATTTGGATTTCCAATATTCTATGTGACCGATCTGCTCCAGGTTGTCGAAGCATTGGCGGCACTTGACTATGGCACTGACGCCAGATTATCCAGAGCATTGGCGATGATCTGTGAAAAACAAGACGAAAACGGTCGATGGGCACTAGACTATGAGTATTCTGGCAAGACCTGGGTAGACTTTGGAGCAAAGAAACAGCCCAACAAATGGGTTACGCTGCGCGCTCTACGAGTGTTAAAAGCCATTCGCCCAAGCTAACAAAGAGTAAAGGGCGTAATGAAATCATTTCTTCTCCACCTCAACCCGCGCCTCAACCTCATCGGTTGAAGGAGTTATCCAGCTGATACACTTAGTACGCATGGAGTGGGGGGGAAAAGTAACGGGGATTATTTTCCGGAAAAATGTGCGATCAAATTCAATGCTTTAGCCTTGACGGCTGTGGTGCGTAAATCGCTCATTATCTGTTTATTTTTCATCATATCGATTAATTCTGACAGAACCCGCAAATGGCTGTGGTTGTCCACTGTTCCAAGCGCAAAAGCGATCGAGACCGGGTCGAATTCCAGGTTGCCGAATTCCACCGGCGGATTGAGCGTAATCATACTCATGCACAGGCGTTTTACACCATCTTCCGGAAAGGCATGCAAGAGAGCCATGCCCGGCATGATGACCATATAGGGGCCATATCTCTCCCGAATTGATTTCATTGCCTGGATATATTTTGGCTCAACTGCCAGGCTCTTAACCAAGAGATTGCCAGCGAGGTCGATCACTTCCTGCCAGTTACTGGCAGTTTTTTGCAACCCAATGGTATCCTTGGTCAGCAGGTCGCTGATAGCCAGCTGGTTGACCAACATGAGTGCCTTTCCCTTTTCATCCAGATTGCGATGATCGATTTCATTCAATAGGGACTGGATCCGAATTACGGCACCATCATCGAGCAGGGGATCCACGATAATGGCTGGTTTGTCCCTAAAAGGGATGGGAATGGAGGTGATTACAAAATCATGTTCGAGAAGTTCAAAATTGGATTTATATTCGAAATACGACATGACCTCTTTGATCTCTATATCCGGGAACTCTGTACCGACCCGCGATGTAAGTAACTTCGAGGTTGCCACTCCGGTATTACAAATAATGATAACTTTCTTTTTATTCCTGAATAATACCCGCAAATGTTCCAGGGAAACCAGGAAATGCATCGTCAAATAGCCAATTTCATCCTCGTCAATCACGGATCCAAACTTAATATTAATTTCCATAACGCTGTCGCGGGTTACTTTGTATGCCTCGGGATAAATGCGCTTCACATTCTCCAGAACCGGATCCATTCGATCAAATTGCGGGTGCTGCGCCTTGGCAAAGTTTGCAAGGTGAGAGAAAAGGTTATTCTTCAAATCCAAATCCAGGCGCAAAGCGGGGTGTAAATACAAAAAGGCACGTTCAAGCAACATGTCGACCATAATAGAGATTCTTTCGTCATGGTTGCGGTAAATATTCTGTATGATCGCAGTATTTGTTATTGATCGCTTGTATTTTGCTTCCATTACAAGGATTGTCAGATAGGCGACTTCGACATCTGGAATGGGTATTCTAAAAAAACGCCGCATGGATGCTGCCAGAGATCCGACGAAAGAATAATCCGGTTTAGGTTGGAGCAGATTGATTTCACTGAACAAGATGTCTGCCGATTGGCCGGACTTGAGGCGGTTGATGGCAATGGCCATCTGAAGTGTCAGGATCATGCGCGCCTGGTCCGTGAATAAAGAATGGAGCCCGGTTTGGATTTGTTCTGTAAGGGTGTTAAAGTAGCTCAATTCGAGTTGGCTGATATATTCCAGGAAGAGTTGATTTACCTTTTCCTTGTATCGGCTCATTTGATTGTCGTCTAGATCACTTACGATCACCCAAAGGTTGGTTTCTCCGACGCTCTCCTTCAACAGGGATAATATTGCCTGGCGAATTAATTTCTCACTGCCACGAATGAAGCAACCGTGGTTTTGTCGTTTTACCAGTTCAAGTTTATGTGATTTAAGCCAGTCGTCGATTTTTATCAGGTCATGAAGAATTGTGGCTCGCGATACCCCCAACTTTACTTGGATTTCTTTATTGGTCGTTGACTTCTTTTGAGTAAACAATAGTAGTAATATCAGCCAGCCTCTTTCCCGAGGGGTATGGAATGGCTTGTTGACTATCTCCTGATTCAGCATTTTAATTAAAGCTCTTTTTTGGTCCGCCGGAATTTTAATGGATATCCCCTGGCGAGGTTTGCTTATCACTTTTATGCCTTTTGTTTTCAACCATTCTTCCATGGTTTTTATCCGGTACCGAACAATTCTGGGAGTGACTTCAAATGTGCGTGCAATTTCCTTGGCGGACATTGGCTCGGTCGTCTGAAGCAAATATTCCAGAAGTTCGATGTGACGGTAATCCAGGGGTATCATCGTTTGCTTCGCCAAAGGCATTGACCAGGATGGATCAAAGTGATTCCAATATTCCTTTCATGTATTCTTCTATATCGGCTGCTGTTCCCAGCCCAAGCGCGTGTCCAGCAATCTGATTTGCCCGGTTAACATCGAAACAGGAGATCAGATGCTTGGCTTCTGGTATGGCACGCGGTGCCATGCTGAATTCATCCAGCCCCAGACCGAGCAGGATCGGGATGGCTCCCGGCATACCGGCAAGTTCCCCGCACATGCCCACCCATTTCCCTTTCGCATGCGCCATATCTATCGTCTGTTTGATCAAACGCAGGATTGCCGGGTGCAGGGGTTGGTAAAGACCGGCAACGGTTGAGTTGCCACGATCAACTGCAAGAGTGTACTGGGTGAGATCATTGGTACCCAGGCTGAAGAAGTCCGCGGATTCTGCCAGAATATCCACCAACAAGGCGGCAGCAGGTGTCTCGACCATGATGCCAATCGGAATATCCTCAGCAAAAGCCAAACCATCTGCGTGTAGATCAACTTTTACTTCCTCAACATAAGCGCGGGCACATCGGAGTTCGTTCAGATCGCTAATCATCGGGAACATGATACGGGCAGAATGTCCGACCGCTGCCCGCAGGATGGCGCGCAATTGAATTTTGAATAAATCGGGACGATCCAGACTGATGCGAATGGCACGCCATCCGAGGAAAGGATTCGTTTCATTTGGGAATTTAAGGTATGAGGGGGGTTTATCACCACCGATATCCAAAGTACGAATGATCACCGGGCGGGAGTCCATGACTTCCAGAATTTCTTTATAAACAAACATCTGCTTATCTTCACTGGGTGGTTGGACTTCATTCAAGTACAGGAACTCTGTCCGTAACAAACCTACGCCTTCTGCTCCGTTTGCCAATGCCGCCCTGGCTGATTCGATATCGCCAATATTGGCGGCAACTTCGATCCGACGACCATCGGATGTGCTTGCAGGTTCATGGGAGTGCGCTTTGACAGCCATGTGAACCTGTTCACGCTCTAGCTTGACCCCTTGGTACTTTTCAATGGTGGTTTTTGTCGGATTAATGAAGACGCTCCCCTGGCGGCCATCCATGATCAGAGGAGTACCGGTAGTTATGGAGGTCATGAATTCTTCCCCCAGGGCGACAATGGCAGGTATCCCCAGGGTGCGCGCCAGGATTGCGCTATGTGAAGTCAGACCGCCAAATGCAGTACAAAACCCGAGAGTCAGTTTCTGGTCAAGTCTGGCTGTATCGGAGGGTGTCAGGTCATGTGCAATGATAATGGAGGGATTTGGTACATTACTCAGGTCAGTATCTGCGATTCCGAGCAGGATGCGCAAGAGTCTCCTGCCAACATCTTTGATATCCACGGCACGTGCTGCGAAGAGCGGATCCGGCACATTCTCCAGTGTGTTTGCCAGCTGGTTGGTTACGATTATAACGGCTTGTTCTATGTTCTGCCCCCCTTCCACTGCTGACCGCACCTGGGAGGTGAGGGTTGGGTCATCCAGCATCAGTTGGTGGGCTTCAAAGATGGCAGCCACCTCGGTTCCAGCCCGTTGTGCCATCAATTCCTTAAGGTTTTGTAATTCTGCGTGGGCCTGATCGACTGCCTGTGAAAAATGCAATATCTCTTCTTCGAGCATCAGTCTTTCCCGGCAGGGGGGTGTCAGATCAGGCAGGAGGTGGCAATATGCCGGCCCAATCGAGATACCATCACTGGCTGCGATCCCATGGAACTGGATCTCTTTCATGAACCTTCTCCTTCACTAGGGGACGGATATCGCCTCATAATTCGATTCGGATGATACCATGCGATATCGACTCTTAAAATCTTAAATAAACACCTCACTTACAACCTATTAGTTAACACAGGTTGAAAATGACAGCATTGCGGCTAGCTATGATGGCAGGATTTCTCCCACCATCATAGCTTCAATCAAATTGTCTCAGTGAATGGCTTTATGCTGAGAACGGAAGGCCCGCGAAGAGGATCGCTGACTACCAGAGTGGTGGCGGGATCGACCCTGTTTCCCTGCCACCACCCGGTAATGGCTTCTCGCGCTCCTATTTCTTTGCTTCGGGAGCCACCACCTTGGGAGTCTTACCCTTTATAACCACATACAAAGCGATCATGACGACCAAGATTACGGTCAGCACGATCCCAAGTGTAAGGTTCAGATCCGTATTTCCGGAAAACAATTGGCCGAGCAAGGCAAACACCAGACTATGCGGGTAGAAGCCGTTAGCAAAGTGGGTCACCATTGCAGAAGCTTGTTCTGCCGGCAAAAGACCAGAAGCATGCGCGAGCGTATTCATAACCGGTGCAGTGTATGTCCCTGCGTAGATGGCGAAGATCGTGAAGAATATGGTTGTGATCAACGACTTTAAAATATCGCCATTGCACAGGGCAGCAGCCCACATCGAGAAAAATACGATGAAGGTCAGATCTGCAAGCGGCATGACTTTGCTTCCCGGCAAGGCGATAGCCAGGAAAATAGCAATCGGGACCATCATGACAGCCACTGCAAGGGCGGTGGAGTTGCCGGTGCCGATGGCAGGATCAAGACCGATGAAGATCTCGCGTCCCGGAGCACGCTTCTGAAGGAAGTTCTTGGCACCATCCGAAATGGGAACCAGACCTTCCATGAGGATCGAGATCATTTTGGGCTGGATATACATGACTGCAGCGATGTTTACGCCCAGAAGGAAGGAGGCTCCAACATTTTGCCCGGACAGGAGGCCCATCACAAATCCAATCGCGGACCCGATGAAGATCGGTTCGCCGAAGAACCCGAAACGCTTGGTGATGACCTCAGGTGTAAGCTTGACCTTGCCGAGACCCGGGATCTTGTCCAACAACCAGGCAATCGGTTTCCCGATAATTCCCCACTCGGCATAGCCGGCGGCGTAGGAAGCGATCCCTTTAAAGCCAAAGTAATCGCGCATCAGAGGTTGGGTGATATCACCGACTTTCAGGTTTATGATATGAACAACGGTTGCAACGGTCAGTCCCAGCCAGAAATTGCCGGTCAACGTTTGGACGATCACACCAGCGATGATCGATTCCCAATAATCCCAGATATTGACGCTCAGGTTCTTGGTAAATCCGACCAGCAGCATGACCAGGTTGGATAGGATGCCCACCGGGATAAAGAGCACCCCGATTTGGGAACCCCAACCCACGGCTGCGAAACTGGCCCACCCGATATCGGTGAATGAAAGTGCGCCGCCATATTTATCTGCGAGGGTAGTTCCCACCGCGCCGATGGTTCTCAGGAAGAAATCGAGCACGAGATAGATGCCTGCAAACCCAACTCCGACGGTAAGGCCGGAGCGGAGGGATTTCCTGAGTCCCATTCCGAACAACAGTCCGAGCAGGAAAAGGACAATTGGCATCATGACCAGTGGACCAAGGTTGTAAATGGCTTGGAAAAAGCTTTTAACGAATTCCATTTGTATTCTCCTTTGGTTGATTCAATAGATGGTTTAGTTGTTCCTGTTGAAATTCAAACCCTTTTGCGAAATAATTTCTAGGCACCTCCTTTTTGGATTTTTTCCACAATTTTGAAGATCTCTTGGTAGAGTTCATCCAGTCCCAACCCGGAAAGCAATGGAACGCCGTTCAAAATCGGGACTCCAACATCCATATTGTAGACGGCGGTGGCGACAACAATGTCGGGTTTGGTCATTTCAATGAGAGCTACCATGTCCATGATCCTGCCCTTGTCTGTTTTGATGGGAATACCACGCTTTTGGAATTCTTCCTCCAGCTTCATGGCTGCCATGGTTGAGGTAGCGAGGGCGGTTGCACAAACGACTAGAACTCTGATCTCTTTCATTCCTGCCTCCATTAACTTGCTGAGTGGTTAGAAATGGTTTCAAATTCTATTAAGGCATCCAATAACCGCTGCATATCCTTGCGATACCCGATCGTAATGCGGAAGTAGCGGTCCTTATCCAAACCAGCCCCCTTGGAGAAATCCCGTACAAAGAAACCATTTTCATAGAGATAATCCACGAATACTCCGGCTTTTTTATTAGATGCTCCCACATCCACCAAAAGGAAATTTGCCCTAGAGGGAATGACTCGAAAACCGGGAAGGACTGCCAGAGATTTTTCTAGCCAATCGCGAGTGGCGCGGATTTCATCGATGTTTCTCTGCGCATTTTTGATATCATCCATCAATGCTTCCGCAGCGACAATTGCCAGGAGGTTGACGTTAAAAATATGTCGCACCTTGTTGATGTATTTAATGACATCAGGATGGGCAAGCACATACCCAAGGCGCAGACCGGCCAGCCCGAAACCTTTGCTGAACGATCGGAGGACGATCAAATTGTCCCACTGGGAGACCAATGCGGCGACAGATGTTCCTGGATCAGCAAGCTCGACATAGGCCTCATCTACGATCGTGAGGACGCCTGATTCCAGCAGGTGGAGGATGTCTTTTTTGGGAGTGATTTTTCCGACAGGATTGTTCGGCCTGGAAAAAAGGATTAATTTAGTATCCGGGTTGAGCTTGTTCAGGATCTCACCTGCCGCCTTTTCCACATTTTCACCACAGGTTGCAAATTGGGGAATATATCCGAATAATTTAACCCGATTGGTATAGGCGGTGTAATCCGGAGCCGGTATCAGGATCTGATCTTCTCCTGGTCTGGTAATGAACGTCTGAAATAGCAAGTCCAACAACTCCATGGAGCCATTGCCGATGGTGATATTATCCATTTTTGTATCGGTATAACCAGCCAATTGCGTTCTTAGTTTTAGAGCGTAATTTCCATCTTCGGGATACCAATTTACTTTCGACGAAAAATCGCGGATCGCTTTCTGAACACTCTCCAGGGGAACATAAGAGGACTCATTCGACATTAATCGTTGAATGCCTGCATTCTGCCAGCAAATGGTTACATGAATCTGATCATATTCCGGCAAGTTTAGCGTACGCGGATTTACCAGCTTTTTGATATCCAGGCTCATGCCTTTCACAACCTTACCTTTCATAAATGATTATTGTGGGCGCCTTGTATTTGAAAATTGCTCCTGGCTAAGTTAGTGTACTCAATGTTCCAATTGGGCGGCTGCCTCGTCGACTACTTCTTTAATTGCAGCGACGACAGAAGGTTCCAGGGGAACTGGATGATGGGTAGCCAACAACTTTTTTGCCATATCTCTGGCATGCATCGCCATGGTTTTTGAACCCTGGTCCAGCCATTTCTGCCTGGGTTCGCGGCTCAGCAACTTCGGTCTGAAGGATTCGACTTTTCTCAAGTTTGCCATGGTGTGCATGTCAGTCAGTACATTCTTGGTGATTACACTCCGGCGGATCGAATCAACGCCCAGAGAATTGATATCGACCGGGAACCCTTTTATCGCTCGCTGGATAATACCAGTGAGTTCGCTATCAATCATTAGCTGCGTATAACTAACGAATAAGCCACCTTCGAGATGCCCTGCACCGGTTAGAATATTTGCTCCCGCCAGGGCTGGCAGGAATGTGAAATAGGTATTCTCTATACCCGCCTGGGCATCACTGGATTGGGAATCTGTATATGGACCATGCATGTTAACCGGGAGATGGTAAGCTTCGCGCGCCAATTGCACACCTGCCGCAGCAAGCAGCGCATTTTCGATTGAGCCTGTCAATGCATGACCAGTGGACATGTCCAAGATCATGATACGGGGCGTAAAAATTAGGGGTGCCCCGGGGTGAACGAGTTGAGAGATGACAACGGCTGTAACCATCTCTACGTTGGACATCAGCAGGGAGCCTGCCAGCGTAATCGGTCCGGTGGCGCCGGCGATCGGCATGCTGCATATTTCGACTGGAATCCCATATTCGCCGCAAGTCAATAGAGTTTCGACCAATACGTCCGGTATTTTTAATGGAGCTATTGGCGATTCCAGCATAGTGAGGACAGGACGTTTCCTAAGATTTTCTTTTCCTCCGGACACTATTTCGGCAAGTCGGATTACATAAGGCAGACTGTGTAGGTGGAGCAGGCGCATATTAATATGCTTGGTGGTATTGGCAAAAAGGTGTGCCAGGACCCGTAAATCGCGCGTTTGTGGATGGGCATCCTGGGCATAAATGGGCGCGACTATTTCGATGTTATCGATCCCGTCCACCAATCTCGCATAGTCCCCCACATCAACCATCCTGGCATCACGTACTGTGCCACTTTCGAGATCCTCAACATGACCTGGGCCCCCACCATTACGGCTATATATCCTTCCACTCATGTCGATCTGGATGTCCTTCCCAGGGAGCCTGCCAGCCATTACAAAGGATTTCGCGGTCGACTTGAGGCATTTCTCCACTATATGGGAAGGAATTTTCACATTTTGAGTTGCGGGGTCAACTTTGGCTCCAGCATCGGCAAGGATATCCATTCCTTTTTGATGTAAAACCGTTATTCCGATCGTTTCCAGTATCTCGAGGGTGCTTGCTTGGATTGCAGAAATGTCATTATCGCTAAGAACCCTGTATTTTTGAACCTGGTCTTGCTTTTGAATATTTTCGGACATTGTATTTCCTTTCATAGAGGCAAGAAATAATTGGAACCTACCTCATTTCATTTGTTTGAGATGAATTGTCCGGTTGTTTCTCCTGAAGGGAGAAATTATTTTCCACCAAGCTCTGCAACGCATCCAGGACCGCTTCCGCATCAATTCCTTCTGCGACAATCTCGATCACAGAACCATGGTTGGCTCCAAGACTGAGCACGCCGATGATGCTTTTGGCATTCACAGAACGGTTTCCGCAAATTACGACCACCTCGCAGTTAAACTTGTTCACTGTCTGAACGAAAAGGGAAGCGGGTCTTGCATGCAAGCCATCACTGTGTTTGATGGTCAGGGTAATTCTGGGCATAAGAACCTAATTGGCGATACTGGAACATAAGATATCCAAAATCTCAGCTTTTGATTTTGCGCACAGAAGAGTGCTTATGAAAGCCGGTTTTTGGATCATATCCATAAGCACTTGCAGCATTTTGACCTGGTCATCGTTCTCTTTGATCGCCATGAGAAATACCAGGCGTACTGGCACGACTTCTTCCGGATTACCCATGATATGGAAATCAACGGGGTTCTCCAAAATTCCCAGAGCAATCCCCTGCCGGTTCACATGAATTGAATCGGTGTGGGGAAGGGCTACATTATCTTTTCCAAGCGGAAGCCCGGTTGGGAATTCTTTTTCCCGATCAATTGCGTTCTTCGTGTAGGTGTCTTTTACATATCCATGTTTCAGTAATAGGTCCCCCAGGCTTTGAATGGCTTCCGTATAATTCTTTGCGGAAAGGCCAAATTGAATGATCTCCTGCTCAAAAATGCTGGAATAATCCACGCCAATCCCTTTCATTATGTTCATAATAGCAATATATGAGGCGGAAAAGTCGCCTGATTCGTATATATTCTGTAAATATGATTGTTACAATTATATATTAATTGACCGTAACTATTTTTTCGAATCCTGGAGGTGATTTCTCACCCGGAGGACCCATTTCGCATTTTTCCTGACCATCACCAATAAAATCGGCATATTTCGTCCATTCCTTAAAAATCGGAGCAATTAGGATCCATAAGCTGATCATCGGTGTGGGCTGTCCATCCAGATATTTGGTGCTTAACGAGACGGGGATAATAATATACTAGCGTAAAAAAAGTGGAATTGTAGAACGAACGGTCGAAATGTTCGCCCGAAAAGGTGGGAAAGTCCTGAAACTCTTTCTCCCAACGATACCACCATCCTGTATTAAGGGTTTAGATTCAACCTGTTTGTATATTGGACTGTTCTACGATGTCACTTGTTTTCCACTTCCACCCACATCCCAATTCCATCCGTCGAGACTGTGATCCATCCGTTCCGGTCAGTGCGCAGGAGGGTGGAGCCTTTCAGGCTGTCGACCACAGCTTGATTTGGCAGTCCGTCGGGGTCACCAGCCGCAACGCTCAATATGACCACCTGCGGGCGCAGGGCTGCGATCCACTCAGGCGGGTTGAGCGGGGCATAGCCCGAATCGGCCAACAGTAGCGTCGTTACCGGGGAGACATTCTTCCCATCTTCCAATTCTGCAAGAGTATCTAAATTCATACCGACCGGCAACAGCGCCCGGAACCCTCCCCATTCCACCAGCAGCACTGCCCCGCGCGGCGACACACTATAGACTTCGAGCCTGGCCCCTTCACCCAGGTCGAGCATGGCTCCGGGGACGGCGCTCGTGACAGGCGTCTCGTTGTCAGCCAGCCAACGGTCCAACTCACCGGCGGACCAGGAAGCGTCTAGGTTCCCCGCCCACAGGACATTCTCCACCTGGAAGCGGTCAAGGATGCGCGGTAGGGCGGCCACCTGCTCCTCCTGCGGCGAAGCAATCACCAGCCAGTCCAGTTGGCGGCCAAAGGAGGGGAGGCGGCTTCCGAGGGCACTGGCAAGTGTCGAAGGGCTGGGTCCGCCGTCCACCAAGATGGACCGTCCGGAGGGTGTCTGGATCAAGATGGAGTCGGCGGAACCCACGTCGAGGAAGGTCAGATGCAGGCGTCCATCAGGAGCATGGAAGGCGGCAGACCAGATCAAAAAGACAGAAATGCCCAGGACACTGACAATCGCGGAAGGAGTAAGGGCGGGGCGCAAGACCTGTTTAACGCTCGGCCCCGCAAAGGTCAGGGAGAGCAATATTAAATAAAACAAGACGACGAAGAGGAAGGAGAAATCTCCCAACACGATGAGGCCGTGCGGGAAGTGGTTAAAATATTCCACCGCCCGGTTGGTATAGGCAGCAAACGGCCAGGCGATCCAACCAGCGAGTTGTCCGAGAGGCATGTAGATAAAACTGAGCAAGACAGCCAGCCCTGCCAAAACCATCAGCGCCGGTTGGACCGGCAGGATAAAGGGGTTGGCGATCAGCGAGACCAGCGAAATGCGTCCGAACTGGTAGGCCATGATGGGCAGGGTGGTCAGTTGGGCGGCCAGGGTGAAGAGCATGTATACGCTGACCAGGACGGAAATCTTCCGGGCAGTATTGATGGAAAATCGGCGAGCGAGCAGACTGGTGAACCAATCCTGGAAGGGCTGGGAATAGAGGATCAGGCCGAGAGTGGCGCCAAAAGAGAGCTGGAAACCGGCGTCCCAGAGCATCTGCGGGTTTATGACTGCCAACCCCGCAGCGGTCACAGCCAAGGTATTTAGACCGTTCTGGCGACGGCCCATCTGCCTGGCGAAAATCGCCAGCCCTCCCATAAAGGCAGCTCGTAAAACTGATGGGCTGGCTCCCACCAGGATTGTGTAGGTGGCAATGCCGAGAACGGCGGCGACGGCCCCGCGGCGCGGTCCAAGCAGGCGGCTGAAGATGGTCACGAACAGGCTGGCGATGATAGCAATGTTGAAACCGGAGATGGCAATGATATGAGCTGTGCCGGTGTTTTTGTAGGCCTGAAGAAGGGTTGCGGGTAGGCCATTATCATTTCCGAGCAGGATGCCAGCCAGGAGCGACGCCTCCGGGTCTGGGAAGATGCGGTAGACATGGTCAATGGCTTTTTCTTTGAATGTGTAAACCAATCGCAAAATGGGGTTCCCGCCGGTGAAGGGCAGGCGCGTGGCAGAGGCATCCGGCATGTAGGCGCGGATACCCTGACGCGCCAGGTAGTCCTGGTAGGAAAAGTCCTCATTTTCAGGCGGCGTTTTCAAATGTCCTCGCAGCCGGACCACATCACCATAGTGCCAGTCGCCGCCGGGCGGGAGGCGGGCGAGGATCAAACCCTGGACGGGGAGGGTTTCATCACCGGTATTTATGCCGGTCACGTTCACGCGTAAATTTGTGTAGGTATCGCGTTCATCGGGCGGGTCGGTCAGCGTGCCGGTAGCCAGCAGCTCGTAATCCCGGTCGTTGTACCAGGCAATGTAATGGGCATCAATGTGAGGAATGATGGACTGGAAGCGGGCCGCACCGAGGAAGAATATAACCAGAAGTGCGGAGGATAAAAGGAGTAAGGGCGTGATCGAGGTATGAATGCGCGCAGATAGAACGCGGAGCAGTACCAAGAAGAAAAGCGTCACATCCGCCAGGATCAACCAGACGAGGACCGGGAGAGTCAACTGACCAGCAAGCAGAATGCCTGCAATAAAAGCCAAGGATAGCCATAGCAACGGCATCCACGCAGTGAGATTGATAAACTTGCTTGGGGCTTCCTGGTTGTTGGTCTGCATAAAGGTCAAACTTCACATAATATTACAGGTTGTAGAGGATATTCACAAGGTTTTTCATTGACGAAATTCCCACCTGCGCGTACAATAGCTCAACAATTGAATATCGGTCAGGGTGCCTCTAAGGCCCAATGGCGAAGCCGGTCCAAGTCCGGCACTGTCCCGCAACTGTGAGTTAGCAGGTACGCTAACAAGTCAGGACGTCCGCCCTGTCCGGTTCTACACTCTCTCGTGGAAAGGAGGTGGGAACGGCTAAACGGATTGCCTTTTCCCCCTCCCCTGTCTTCGCACAGGGGATTTTGTTTTGAAAATATGTAAACTGCTATCACTAGGCATTGAGTGAAATCAATTTCCCGATTTCTCAGGTATTTGACCCATGCATAGTATGTGAAAACCAAGAGCTTTTCGTCACCATGGCTCAAAGGCACCAAGTTTTATGGCAAATGATTTCCTTCATATTAGTGCCTGGATGACTTTGTGGTAAGCCTTCAACCAGAATGATACTTTACCTCAGGAGAATCCAATGTTCCCCAAATGCCTTTTTTTGCTATTGATCATACCCTTGGGCACCGCTTGCGGCCCTGCCAGGACCTCGGCTCCCGGTGCCATTTCGACAGAGCCACCCGCCAGCGAAGTCCCTGCTGGCACCTCCATCAGGCTGACCGATGACCTGGGCCGAACGGTGACTCTGTCCGGTCCAGCCCAACGTGTGATCTCGCTGGCTCCAGCCAATACAGAAATCCTTTTTGCAATTGGCGCAGGCGCACAGGTGGTGGGCCGGGATGAAACTTCCGATTACCCGGCTGAGGCGCTGGCCTTACCCACCATTGGCGGGTATAGCGGTTTCAATCTGGAGGCGATCGTCTCCCTCCAGCCAGATTTGGTTCTGGCGCAGGGTGGCGGCTTCAACTCACCCGAATTGGTGTCCTCGCTGGAGGAACTTGGGCTGACTGTTTACGTGCTGCCGAACCCGCCTACCGTAGAAGCGATGTTCAACAATCTGGGGAAGGTCGGCGCGCTGACCGGTCACGGAGCCGGCGCAACCGCGCTGGTGGACTCACTTACAATGCGCGTGGCCGCGTTGGACGAAAAAATCCTGCAGCTTTCGTTCCCGACTGTCTACTACGAGTTGGACGCCACCGAACCTACCAAGCCTTATACCGCTGGCCCCGGCTCATTCGTTGATCTCCTCATTGCCCGTGCGGGGGGCATAAACGTTGGCGCTGAATTACAGGGTCAATGGGCGCAGATCAGTCTGGAGCAATTGGTGGTTGCCAATCCTGCCATCATTATCCTGGGAGATGCAGCTTACGGGGAGACGCCTGAAAAAGTCGCCGTGCGCCCCGGCTGGGGAACGCTGGCTGCCATCCAGACCGGGCAGGTGTTCCCGATAGACGATAACCTGGTCAGTCGTCCTGGTCCACGCTTGGTGGACGGGCTGGAAGCAATGGCGAAACTGCTGCATCCGGGTGTGTTCAAGTAATTGGCTCGGGGGGGCAATATTCCGTGTGAACGATGGTTCGTGCCCCTGCCAACAATATGAAAATCCGTCCCTATCTCTACACCCTGCTCTTCTTGTTCATGGCGGTGGTTCTTTCCATCACCATTGGCTCAGTATTTATCCCGCCTGCCGACCTGGGCCGCATCCTTACGGGTTGGTTAAATAGAGCAACGTTCTCCGAGCCAGTAAAAACCTTTGCCTTTATCCTGACAGACATCCGTCTCCCGCGCACGGTGTTGGTCCTGCTGACAGGCGCGGCTTTGGGCGGTTCCGGGGCGGCCTATCAGGGTCTGTTCCGAAACCCGTTGGCCGACCCGTATCTGATTGGCGTGGCTTCCGGGGCGGGTCTTGGCGCGGTTCTGGCGATGAGCTATAAATGGCCATACTCGTTCTGGGGGTTGATGGCCGTCCCGGCGGCGGCATTCATTGGCGCACTGCTGACCGTTTTCCTGGTGTATGCCTTGGCGCGGGTCGGCAAGACCATCCCAATGACGAACCTTATTCTGGCAGGTGTTGCCTTTGGTTCCTTCGCCACTGCCCTGACGACCTCCCTGATGCTACGCTCGACGGGTGAACTACACCGGGTAATTTCCTGGTTGAATGGCGGTTCTTCGCAGGCGGGCTGGCACCCAGTATTGGCGATGCTGCCATTTCTCTTGTTCGGACTGGGCATCCTGCTCCTGAGTGGGCACGTCCTGAATTTGTTGCAATTTGGCGATGATCAAGCCCAACAGATGGGACTGCCCGTCACACGAGTGCGGACCCTGATCCTGCTGGCCGCTTCTCTGGCGACCGCCGCGGCAGTGTCTTTTTCCGGGATCATCGGCTTCATCGGGCTTATCGTCCCGCATGTAATGCGCCTATGGTTCGGCGCGGACTACCGCCGCCTGCTGCCACTCTCGATCATCGGCGGAGCCGGTGCGTTGCTTCTGGCAGACGTAATGGCCCGTGCTGTGATGGCTCCGCAGGAACTGCCGGTTGGTATTGTGACTGCGCTCGTCGGTGTCCCGTTCTTCTTGTGGGTCCTGCGGAGAGCCAAGAATCAAGGATATTGGTGATATTCGGGATTAGAGAATAGGGAATAGTGTAATGTTGTGCATTGAGAACTTGTCAGTTTCTTACGGCGTGCACCGTGTGCTGAAGGATGTTTCGCTGGAAGTCAACTCTGGAGAAGTGGTGGCGCTCATCGGCCCAAACGGTGCCGGGAAATCCACGCTGGTGCGCGCAATCAGCGGCGTGATTCCAGTGGAAAGTGGAAGAATCTATATTAACGAAGACTCTGACGCCGCCCACCAAGGTAGTCGTAGTCGTTCTTCGGTAAATTTGCTCTCCCTGCCCCCCATGCCGCGCGCCCGGTTCCTGGCAGTTGTACCGCAATCAGCCTCCCTGCCGCCCGCCTTCACCGTCTGGGAGACCGTCTTAATGGGCCGCACGCCCTATCTCAACTTCCTTGGCCAGGTCTCGGCCAAAGACGAGGCGATTGCCCATCTCGGCCTGCAAAAAGTGGACGCACTGGATCTGTCCGAGCGTCGAGTGGGTGAACTTTCCGGCGGCGAGCAGCAGCGCGTGTTATTAGCGCGTGCATTGGCCCAGTCCACGCCGATCCTGCTGCTGGACGAGCCAACTTCAAACCTAGATTTACATTATCAAGTCAGTTTTATGGAAACCGTGAGCGCCCTGGCCCAGCGGGACAACCTGGCTGTGCTGGTTGCTGTGCACGATTTGAATCTCGCCGCCCGTTACGCCGATCGCGTGTCTCTGCTGGTGGATGGAGGAATCAAAGCCACGGGTACGCCGCGGCAGGTGCTGACGCCGGAGTTGATTTCAACGGCATACCGCCTACCCGTGCAAGTGATCCCGCATCCGTTCGTGGATGTCCCGCTGGTATTGCCTGGAAACAAGTAGGATGGGAAAGCCCATCTCGATATACCACCAAGGCACCTTAGATGTTGATCAGGTTGGGGTCAATCATATATTGCCACCAGTTATTGGCTACTCCGCTCGTCCGCCCGGCGACTTTAGGTAGATGCTTTAACCACCATTTGTGGTGAGCACGAATGTCACCGCCACCCCATTCTTCAGCGTTGACTTGGCGGGACTCATTATTAAATTTCGGAAAGTTGTACCAGTCGTGGCAGTTGCTGGGGACGTCGCGCAGGTTGTTCCAATCATAATCTTGGTCGCTATTGGGAGCATAATGGATTGTCCCAACGCCGGCCTTACTGGGTGCGATCTGGTCGAAACTGATGAACTGCTGGAACAGGTTGAGGGCGGGACCAACGGTGGCAGGTACCCGGCCTTGCTTATAAGCCCAGGCCACAAAATCCTGGCAATTGAAAGCTTTGGAGACAAGGCTTTCAGACCGATGCCCGAACGATTCAAGCATTTCACCTACGCCGCGTTCATAGGAGAACCCCATGACGATAAACCGGCGGGAGGAACTGGAAGTCCACGCCATAGGAGGGGAATTACACCAGAAAGCCCCCGCTCCGCCCATGCGAGATTCGTAGAATCCGGCTTGCGGGAAAGCAAACAGCCACACTTCATCAATTTCGCGCTTCGCAATAAGTGGTAGAACCTTCAATCCGGTCAGGATGGCCTGGTAGTCGGCTTCTTCGGGCTTATGCGGCGGCCGAACACCCTTCAGCACATCCAGATAGGTCTGAGGATCATAGTGATAGCCATCGGTCTTGGCCGGGAACTCGTTGAGTTCCACACGATGCACAATCTGGTACCGCACCATCCCGCCACTGGTCTCCAGAATATCGTGAATGTAGGCATTGGCCAGGCTGTCAGGAGGCTGCCATTGCATGAACTGTGAGAGTTTGATACCAGAAACCGGGTCCATGACCGGGTTGTAGATGACCAGCAAAACGCGGGCGGTCACAATCCGCACCGGCTCAGTGGTGTTATCTGGTGGAACCACGCGTCCGGGAGTGGGAGATTTTTGTTTCCTGAGCAGGTTGAGAAAAACACCCAGAAGAGACAATCTGGGGTCACCGGGCGGGTTATTCATTATTCCTCTTATGGCACATTGGTGGCAAAGAACACTTGATAGCCTAGGCTGAAGAAAATATTATGGTTCGGGCTGATGGTCATGGCAGTGGCAGGCTCGTTGAACAGTGTATTACTTTGTTCCACGTTGGCACGGAATTGGCCGCGTAACTCCAGTGAATCAGAACGCGGACTAAAGTAGTAGACTGCCTGGGTGAGTGGTTCAAGTAGATAAATCAAAGGGTCGGGCGCGGCAGCGAAGGATATTTGATTAAATACAGCATCGGTGATCTTGGGGCCAGGTTGGCGCTCCAGGCGGTTATCAACGAAGGTGACCGGATCGTGACAGCGCAAGGGGACTCCGTCATAATGACTCGCAGCGCAGGCCGCGACATGACCATCTTCGAAGAGCAGGTACAGGTCGGAATTATTTGCGGCCAGATCAATGGAGGTGCTCATGTTTTGTGGAACCTGCTGGCCGAAGAATATGGTCGGAGAATTAATAAATTTACCGAAATCCCCTTGATACACCCACACGGTGTTCCCGGGTGGATCGAGTACGTACAGATACTTGCCGTCCGCATCCAGCGCAAAAGCAGATATCCCTTGCCAACCAAGCGCTGGTGGGCTGAGAGGCACAGCCACCGGCTCCATATTGAACCCGCAGTAGAGCAGAGTCCCGCTGGTATCTATTGCCATGACACGCGCATTGTAGATGTTGCTCATTTGCAGGGCTTCAATATCAATCAGGTTCCCCACGTTGGTTGTATCATACAGACCTGGACCGCATTTAAAACCGGTATCAATTTCATATCCCTGGTTTTCCAGGGCAACACGCATCACGCTCCCGCGGGACACATCGAGAAGATATAAGTCAGTGTTGGTGGCAGCCATCCGGTTGATCTGCACGGTATGGCTCAATCCTGCAACAATCGCCGGACGGAAATCCAGTCTTACGATGCTATCCAGGTTGTCGAGAGCCGTCTGCGCCTGTTGGCGCAGGTTAATCAAATCCTGTGTTTCCTGGTAGTTATCGGCCAGATCGAGGAAATAAAGCGTACTGGCCCAAGCTCGACGCACCTCCGTCGGGTCGGGCTGTCCGTGAGCTTGTGCGGCCTGTTCCAGAGCCATGTTGTAGTTTTCCTGGTATTGTGCAGCACGCCCATAACGCGTATAGACCAATCCTGAAACTGTCACGACAATCAGAGGAATTGCAATAACCAAGAAGAAAAGGTTTGAACCGCCAACTTCCGATTCGCCCTCTTTCGGATTTGGCAATAGTTTCGGGAGGAACATCTTTATGCGTTCAGAAATCTTCTGCGTACTCACTCGTAATCCATGGACGACTTTTGCCAGTCCGCAGTAGGCACCCTGGTGGTGGACGGATGGACGCATGATTTCGGGCATTTCGCCGGTGGTGCGCGAGGAAACGAAACGCCCAGCCTGGGCGGCTGGACGCGACTCAGTTGGTCTCGATATAGGCACCGGGCGACGGGTCGGCTGCGCGGGTTCGTTTTGGACCGTCGGCCTGTTTGCCGTGACGGAAGTCTCGACGTTCTCTGGTAGGGATCCTGGCTTTGGCGCGTCCGCCGGAACATTTAGCCCCGATCCGGCCAGGAGGCTGGCGAAGCGGCTGGCGGGACGTCCGCTCTCCACTCGCGAGGTAGGGCGGGCAGGGGTCGGAATAGGAACGGAGTCTGGAAGCGCGCCAAGCATGGGAGCAGGTCTGACTGACGGTTCCACGAAATCCGGCTTTTGAACCGGAACCGCTGCGCCGGCAGCAGGTGCCGGCTGCGCTTTCAGAATGTTCAGATTGCCCTTCCCTGCTTGCGCCTGAACAAATACTGCATTCAAGTCGCTACTGGTGAGGGAGAGCAATTCGCGACGCAGGGCATCCGGTGAAACAAGGTGTGCACCCAGCAGCGCTGTCTCCCAGCCAGAGGGCAGGTCGGCACACAGTACCAACTGGTCGCCGGGATTAAGATTAATTTGTGCTAGATAGAGTGGGGTGGCCTGGCCGATTCCAAGGCCGCGCCCGGAATTTTGTACGTCGTGGACCTGGCGCGTTTCCTTCCCTGTCAGGTGGAAAACATGGGTCGGTCCACACTGGGCAAATACGAATTGCGAACCGCGCAGCACACCCAGAATCAACCGGCCGATGATATATTGCCCTTTGCCGGTGGTCCGCAGGTTGCGGTCCACCAGCGAAAGGTTGAGGGTCTGAGCAACGGTGCGAATGGCGGAAGTCAACGAACCGGCGGTCTGATAAAACCGCTGGGCCATCTGGTTGGCAGTCTGGTTAAACTCGCTGGAGGAAAAGGGGTCGTTCCCTGAAAAGGTCAGGTAGATAATCAGGCGATCATCCTCTCGACCGCGGGCAGTACGCCTGGGCGGCAGCATTACCAGTAACCCGGGTAATTGCGGCCATTCCTGGCCTTTTATGCGATAAATCGGGAGCAGGTTGAGATCGAACGAGGCATTCACACTCACATTATACTGGTAAAATCTTCGTATGGAATTTACCCTTCACCGTAGTTTCACAGACCTTGAGCCACTGGCAACTGATTGGAACACGCTTCTGAAAGAAAGCGTCACCCAGGTACCCTTCCTGCGTTATGAATACCTGCAAACCTGGTGGGAAACGCGCGGCGGGGGTGAGTGGCCAGACTCAGAATTGGCAGTCGTTATTGCCCGCCAGGGTGGTCGGCTGGCCGGGGTGGCCCCGCTCTTTGCTGCCAGGAATCGAGCCGGTGACTCTGCTCTCCTGCTGCTCGGGAGTATCGAAATCTCGGATTACCTTGACCTGATCGTCCGCCCGACAGATTTATCCATTTTCCTCTCTGGTTTGCTGGATTTTCTTGGACAACCCGCACCGATCGGGCTAAGCGTGCATACCCCGGAAGCGGAGCTGAAACAATGGCAGATCCTCGATTGGCAAAACTTCTCCGAAGCCTCGCCCACGCTCGCGGTCTTGAAAGCAGAAGCCGAAAAGCGTGGCTGGACTTTCGTGCAGGAGCAGACCGACCATGCCCCTTCCATCCCGTTGACAGGCGACTTTGAGACCTACCTCAGCGGCATTGACAAAAAACAGCGCCACGAGATTCGCAGAAAAATGCGCCGCGCCGAAGAAAGTGGCAGGGATATGCGCTGGTATATTGTGTCAGATGGTGCAACTCTCGAAACCGAAGTGGATGCCTTCCTGAAGATGATGGCAGGGGACCCAGAAAAAGAGAAATTCCTGACCGAGGCAATGCGCCGGCAGATGCATCTCTCGTGCCGCGCCGCTTTCGTGAACGGCTGGCTACAATTGGCCTTCCTCGAAATTGACGGTCAGAAAGCAGCCGGCTACCTTAATTTCGATTACTTTAACCACATCTGGGTTTACAACTCCGGCATAGACCGGCGGTTCCTGGAATTGTCCCCCGGCTGGGTTCTGCTGGGGCATCTCCTACAATGGGTTAACGAGAACAAGCGCGCCGAATTCGATTTCATGCGAGGGAACGAGGAATACAAGTACCGTTTCGGTGCGGTGGACAAGTTCGTGGTTCGGGCGAAAGTCGTTCGATAAAGGGAAAGCCTGAATGTAATAGTACCTAAGGTCACCGAATCTGTTTGCCTGCGAGTTTTTTGCAATGGTGGCGTTGAGAAGGCAGCTCGTCTAACATTCAAGGCAGAGGGATCAAGGAGAAACAATCCAAGCCAAAACTGTAGTTGTTTGATTTTTCGTTCGTTCCTACCACCATGAACATCAGCAGATGGGTTTGCTGGGTCAGGTCAAACGTCCCGACTTGGATCGCACCAGTGGGCATCACCATGGGTGTGTACAGGTCGATCGGCTCGCCGACCGGCGTCCCATCCAGGGAGACTTGGATAATGCCGAAATCAGGAGTACTGGTGATATAGAGGTCCAGCCGGTATCTCCCAGCCGTTTTCACCGGCAGGCCAAGGGTCACTGTGCAATTTTTACTGGAGGAAACGAAGATTTGGTCGCCGTTATACCACTGCTACTTTCCCCAAGCTGACATAACCTGTATCCCCGAGGAACAGCCGGAATTGGAAAGCGGGGACATGTTCTGCGCCTCCGCTGGACTGGGGGCTTGTGCATTCTCCGGCATGGACATGCCGTGCGCCATTCGCCTGGAAAGGGTCCAGCGGGCGCGCTCGATCTGCATTTCAGAAAGCCCGGTGCGCACCTCATAATAGGACATGATATTTTCGCGCGGGACGGGGAAGAAAGTGCCGTTTAGGCTGACGCCCGGTACGGGCTGACATTGGTATTCGTCGAGTGCAATAAACGGATCGGGCGGGGTATCGCTAAAACCGTCACCATCGAAAATAGCAGGGTTGTTTCCGTTGCTCTCCAAGGTGGCTTCGGCCTCTGCCGCGTTTTTGTACACCTGGGCGAAGGGGTGCACCAGCCCGAGAAAATGGCCGATTTCATGCGCCAGAATACCGATGTTCTGGTAACCGCAGACAGAGGTATCGAGAAAACCCGGCATTGCCACGAAATTATAATCCCAATAGGAGAACGCACCGCCAGTAGGCTGGTCTCCTTGACCCCAGCGGAAAAAGACAACCAGTTTGCCCGGGTATCGGGCAGCAACCTGATCGGCGTAGGCGACTTCCTCAAACCAGTTTTGATCCTCGACACCGTTGATGTTATTGAGCAGGGTACTATGCAGGGTCACAAAATCCTGCATGCCGAAGGAAAACTGGATGCCCGACCAGGCATAGATCTCGTTTGCCTTGGAAATCCATGCCGCGACCTGTAAGGCGGTAATCTTCGTAACACGCCCACCTTCGTCGTCCGTGACTTGGATGGCCAGGATGGGCACATCAATAATTGGATATTCCGAGGCGATTGTGGCAGTCGGGGTCAGACTTGGAAGAGGGGTGAAAGCGGCAGTTGGTGTTTTGACTTGCATGGGCGTTACGATCTGCGTGGGTACGTTGCACCCCAGCAAACAGGAGGTCAAAAATAATACTGGGATGACTGCTTTCCGCATGGTGGGTACTCATTTCCCTTGCTCCCATGGTATCTTGCTTTGTATGACTTGGTCAACCCCTTCGGGAATATTCAAATAAATTCGAAAATACTGCCGTCTCCTCCTCCAGGGATGAGAAGAACCGGGTATAACTGGCAAATGCCATCAGAATTGCTCCTGGACGCACGCGCCGGCCTCGGCGAAGGCCCTGCTTGGGACGCTTCCCGGTGCCTGCTTTACTGGGTGGACATCCACACCGGGCGTCTGCATACCTATAACCCTTACGAGGAGATAGACAGCTGGATCAAAGTGGGCGAAAGCCTGGGCTGTGTTGCCCCGCGGCCGATCTCCTTGCAAACCGGGGGTACAAACCTGGTCATTGCCTCGAGCAGTGGTTTTATGACCATCAATCTGCCGTCCGAGCAGATGGACTTGCTCGTCAATCCCGAGCCGCACCTGACTGGCAACCGTTTCAACGACGGCAAATGCGACCCGGCCGGGCGCTTCCTAGCCGGGACAATGGACAACCAAGAAAAAGAAGCCAACGGTTCGCTATATTCTTATTCGCCCGACGGTACTCTGAAAACCCTGCTGACCGGTGTTCGTATCTCCAACGGTCTGACCTGGAGTCCTGACACCCAGACCTTCTACCATATCGATACACCCACGCGTCAGGTAACCGCCTTCGACTATGATCTGGCGACGGGAAATATTGCCAACCCTCGCCCGGTCGTAAACGTCCCACCTAAATTGGGCTGGCCTGATGGAATGACCTCGGATGCCGAAGGGATGCTTTGGGTGGCGATGTGGGGCGGGGCAAAACTCACCAGGTGGAATCCGGCCACCGGTCAACTTCTGGAAGCGATCCCCGTCCCGGTTTTGAATGTCACATCGTGTGTCTTTGGCGGGCCGGATCTGACCGATCTCTACATTACTACAGCGCGCAAAGGGATGAGCGAGGAACAACTGGCAATGTATCCTCTCTCCGGCGGATTGTTCCGTCTCCGGACGAAAATGGTGGGCATCCAGACCTTCGTTTTTGGCAGGTAATCTGATGGGTCGATTGTTGAACTGTGCTAAAATAACAGTATCGGTATTGGAGTCCCTATGCCTGACATGGTCGAAGTGACGATTGACAGCATACGAGTCAGCCTGATGTCCCCGCAGCGGGTGGTAGTACTGCGCCAGACGGACATGGAACGTTACCTGCCTATCTGGGTCGGACCGTACGAGGCCGAGTCCATTACAGTGGCGCTGCAGGAAGTGGAGATCAGCCGTCCGCTGACCCATGACCTGCTCAAAAATCTTTTTTCACAATTTAACGGCAAAATTTTACGCGTCGAAATTGTTGCCCTGAAAGAGGACGTCTTTTTCGGCAATATCGTTGCCGAAAAAGACGGCAAGATCATTAACATCGACTCGCGTCCATCGGATGCAATCGCCCTTGCAGTGCGCGCCCACGTCCCGGTCCTGGTCAGCCAGGTTGTACTGGATGAAGCGGGCATTATCCCCGAGAAAGATTTACAGGCAGAGACCTCCTCCGAACCGGTCGTGAGGCCGGGTACTGAAGCCGAACCGGAGGACGAAAAACGCCTGGATGTTTTCGAAGACTTCCTGAATAAACTCGGTACAGATAAGGGCGACGAAGAAAAACCAAAATCATAGTGCGGACACCCCGTTACTGGGGCAAGATCCGGTCCGCCCACCCGGAATAATCAATGGCCGATTTGCCTCCTCCCGAAGAGCCTACCCTGAGCCCGGTCGAAGGGCGTCGTCCTGAGCCTTTCGAAGGGACCTCCCTTCCATCCATCCCGGTCATCCCCCACAACCGCGAAGCAGAAGAAGCCGTTGTGGGGGCTGTGCTCATTAATCCCGAATCCTATTACGATCTGGCCCAGTTCCTACTGGCAGACGATTTCTATATTGTCCGGCACCGCTGGATCTGGGAGGCTTTCACACGTCTGCATGAAAAACGCTTCCCGGTGGACTTCCTGACCGTTACTGAAGAACTGGAAAATGCCGGCCAACTGGCCGAGATTGGCGGCCCGTCTTATTTGACCGCGCTCCTCAACCAGGTACCGACGTCGCTGCACGCCGAGGCCTACGGACGGATGGTCGAAGCGGATGCTATCCGCCGCCGCATGTTGACCGCTGCCAACCAGATCGCCACCTTGGCCTATAATGAGCGGGAGACGGTCGAGAACATAATCGAGGAGGCGGAGAAGTCTATCTTCAATGTCAGCGAACGGCGGCTGCGTCACGATGTGCAGCCCATCCGCCAGGTGATGAGCGAAGTATACGACCGGATAGGCGAACTCGCCAAGCGTCCCGATGACATCTTCGGCGTCCCGACTGGCTTCATTGATCTCGACCGCAAACTGATGGGTTTGCAACCCTCTGATTTGCTCATTATTGCTGGCCGCCCGGGTCAGGGAAAATCCGGTTTCCTACTTTCGGTGGCCAAGAACGCCGCCCTTCTGCATAAGAAGCATGTCGCCATCTTCTCACTGGAAATGTCGAATGAGCAAGTTGCCCAGCGCCTGATTACTCAAATGACTGAAATCGACTCCCAACGCTTGCGTACTGGTAAATTGGCAGATGATGAGTGGCCGAAATTTACCCACGCAATCGAGGTCCTTTCTGACACGCACATCTACCTGGACGATACCCCTGCCATTACCCCGCTGGCTCTACGCACCAAATGCCGCCGCTTGCACATGGAATTCGGCCTCGACCTGATCATACTTGACTACATCCAGTTGATGAGCGGCGACACGCGCACCGAGAACCGCGTCCAGGAAGTCTCGTACATTTCGCGCAACCTGAAGGTGCTGGCGCGCGAACTGAATATCCCGGTTCTGGCCGCCGCACAGTTGAGCCGTGCCGTTGAGCAACGCACCGATAAGAAACCAGTTTTATCCGACTTACGGGAATCGGGTTCAATCGAGCAGGATGCCGATATCGTCATGTTCATTTACCGGCCTGACCAGTACGAGAAGGACACTCTAAAGCAGAATGTGGCCGAGATTATTGTTTCCAAGCACCGCAATGGTCCCACCGGCAGCGTGGAACTGATTTTTATGAGCCATCTGGCTAAGTTTGTAGACGCGGCGACGCGTAGTGTTGATTTAGCACAAGCCTAGTGCTCACGGCAGCGTCTTCGTGACATCGTCCCGCGAAGTACCCAAAGGGTGAAGGAGAACCACCTTGCGGGCGCCGCCGAGGACAGGGCGGGAGAAAGATGAACTTTAAAGGCTTCACCGATTCAGAAACCTTCACCCAAATCCCCGACTCTTTTTTCCGGCAACTGCTGGTCGAGATCGCCGAGACAGACGAGTTGAAGGTCACGCTCTACGCCCTGTGGCGCTTTGAGCACATGGAGAGTCGCGTCCACTTCTTACGGGAGCTGGATTTCGCCAAGATTGTTTCGGATCCAGGTCTGGCCCTGGAGAAAGCCGTGCAGCGCGGCAGCCTGTTGCAGGCCCAAAAGAATGCGGCGGCTTTCTACTTCCTGAATTCCCCGCGCGGACGGGCCGCCGCCAAAGCATTCGCCAAAGGCCAATGGGATGTACCCGAAGGGACTGCGCAGTCCAACCCGCCATCGGAACGTCCGAACATTTACAAACTCTACGAAGAAAACATTGGTCCACTGACACCTCTGCTATCCGACACCCTGAAGGACGCCGAGCAGACCTACCCAACGGAATGGGTTGCAGAAGCGCTGGAGATTGCTGTCAAGAGTAACAAGCGCAACTGGAAATACATTGAAGCGATTTTACGCCGCTGGAAGGAAGAAGGACATGCCAAAAAGCAAGATGGACGCGACACTAAAGAACCTCGCGGGCGCGACGTCGCACGCAAAGTCGAAGACTTCCTCAAACGCTAGCGCCCCGACACCCGCCCTGGGCGACCCCAGTTGCCCACACTGCCATGGACTGGGTTACCTGCGTCGCGATGCCGAACCCGGCTCACCTGACTTCGGCAAGCTGGATATCTGCATCTGCCGCCAGTCACAGGTCGCACAGACTGTGCGCCAGCGCCTGTTTTCGCTCAGCCACCTCGACGAACTTCAGGGCTTGACTTTTGAAAGTTTTAATACGCGCGGCCGCAAGGGTGTGGGCGAATTGCAGGCCAATTCGCTCGAATGGGCGTTCAACCGTGCCAGGCAGTATGCCGGTTCGCTTAATGGCTGGCTGCTCCTGCAAGGCGGATTCGGATGCGGCAAGACTCACTTGGCGGCAGCTATCGCCAACTTCGTCGTCGGTATGGGTGTGCCCACCCTTTTTCTGACTGTTCCTGATCTGCTCGACACTCTGCGCTTCTCCTACGACAGTGAAGACACCACTTTTGAACAGCGCTTCGATGAGATCCGCAACGCCCCGCTGCTGGTGCTTGATGACTTCGGCACCCAGAATGCCACTGCCTGGGCGCAGGAAAAACTGTTCCAGATTGTGAACTACCGCTATATCAACAAACTGCAGCTGGTGGTGACGACCAACCTCGATCTGGATGAGATCGAATCCCGCATCCGTTCCCGCCTCGCGGATCCGGAATTGGTCAGCGCGGTACGCATCGCCGCTCCCGATTATCGCCGTCCTACCGACGATAAAGGCCACCCTGAACTCTCCTCACTTGACCTCCATGGCAGTCGCACTTTCGCCAATTTTGAAGACCGGCGCGAAGAAGGTCTTTCCCCGGACGAAGTCCGCTCATTGGAAAAAGCCGTCAAAGCCGCTACCACTTTCGCCGCCAAACCGCGCGGCTGGCTGGTACTGACCGGCTCATATGGCTGCGGCAAGACGCATCTGGCTGCCGCCATCGCCAACTCTCTAGCCGATAAAGGTAACCCGCCGCTGTTTATCATGGTCCCCGACCTGCTCGATCATCTGCGGGCCACCTTCAGCCCGTCGAGCAACGTCTCGTACGACCGCCGCTTTGACGAAATCAGAACGGCACCATTGTTGGTTCTGGATGACCTGGGCGCCCAGTCCACCTCGCCATGGGCGAAAGAAAAATTGCATCAACTTTTCAACTACCGCAACAACGCTGAACTCCCGACCGTGCTCACTGTGGCAGTGGATATGCTAGAATCGATTGACGAGCGCCTTCGCGTCCGTTTACTGGATGAGCGAATTTGCACGATTTGCGCGATCACCACTCCGGCGTTTCACGGAGGAAAAGGGAAAAAAGGGAGGAGATGAACCTGGCATCACATGCCCGTTAGGAACGCGAGAATATCGTTTATTTAATCCATTAAGAAAGGAATTGATTGTCATGAAGAAATCAATTTTAATAGCACTCCTAATTATATTAAATATCCTGATTATCGGTGCTGTTATCATTTGGTTCAGCAGCCGGACTTATCCTATGATAGGACATGACTATAAGTTATTCATGCCTTATATGATCGATTCGTTCCTTCACCAAAAAATTAACGGGCTAACCATCCAATGGTATACACCCAGCTTTGCCGGAGGGAGACCGGTTTTCCCCTTTCCCGAAGACCTCCAGTTTTCTCTGCCCCAATTTCTTATCTGGGTTGTCAACCCATGGATTGCCAATCTTGCATCCATCATTATTTATATGACCATCGGCTTTATCGCCACCTATTACTTCTTGAAGAAATTATTGGGATTGCATTCACTCGCCAGTATTCTAGGAGCCGTGTTCTTTATAGCAAATGGTTTCTATTTTCAGCACATGGCGGTAGGCCACGTAACATTTCAAGCTTTTCCCTTATTTGCGGCGGTCATGGTCATTATTACACATCCCAGACTCCCAAGCTGGTTGGGGGGGCTGTTTCTCTCGTTTATCTGTACTATTCTGGTGTATTCCGGTATTCACAATGTTTTCTTCTTTACACTTTCGGGTATGCTCTTCCTGCCCATCCTCTATTTGATCAAACCTTCTTTACTGAACGGTAAAAGGTACCTTTCAATCGCACTTTGGGGGGGAGTTCTAACCATCCTGCTGTGTGGGTCCAAGTTGTTTGCCGTTTATTCTTTGATGCGCTTCTTCCCCAGGGAAGCCCAGGATAGTTACAAGACCAACCTGCTGACCGGGGTGGTCGGCATGGTTCATCAACTGCTTGGGACAATGACGATGGCCCCAATTTACCGGCTACTCCGAGATCCTGCCAGATTCATCACGGCCTTGGTGGAAGGAACCGGAACTCCATATCGTATCTGGGAATTGGACGCAAGTTTGTCACCGGCCTTGCTGATGCTTCTAGGAGGAGGCGCATTCGCATTCTTACGGCGCAAACCCAATATCAGGGCTCCGATTGTAAAAAAAAGGTTGATTGCAGAAGGTTGTTTGATTCTCGCCATATGGTTGATTATCGAATTTACGCTGGCGAAAGGCTTCATATATCCTTACATTCAGGACTTGCCGATTCTCAAGTCATTCAGGGTAAATTGTCGCTTTATTTCTGCATTTATTTTTCCACTTTCAGTTGTCGGGGCGTTCATTTTCAATAACTGGACAATGAACTGGAAGTCAAACTTTAGGCTCTGGTTCGTCTTCCTCATCCTTAACGGGATTTCCTTGGTCTCTTTGTGGTTTTTCCACTATGTTCCAAAGGAATTTCAGGTGCTGAACTACGATGTGAGTTCCCTCTTGATCACGTATGGAAAAATCCATTACGAGGGAGAGACTTTTCCTGTAGAAAATGTTGTTCCCGACGCGGACCCCTGGGACGTTTTCCAGGAACGGGCAACAAATTTGATGGATCCCTATAATACATTTCTCAAAGGAATAACCATTTATCGCAAAACCCTCCACGCTGGATCCGTTTTCGAAGTTGACAATGGCTACTTCAACATTATTGACCCAACCGGCTATGTATTTCCCGCAGAAAATAATTCAACAATGTTTGAAAGAATTCCGGTTACAGATAGGGACAAATTTCTTGATTTTATTAATCGCCGCCAGCCCAATTGGAACCTGCCCGTTGCACAAATAGTTTTCGATTGGATTTCTTTGATCACGCTCATCGTCGATTTTTGTGTGCTGTTAGTATATATGGCATGGAAATGGTTTCGATTTCCAAGATCGAACTCCAATCGTTCTTTTAGACATAGCACTACTACTAAACTGCCAGGCATCGACTGAGATGTAGACAACTGATGGATTCCTTCCTGAAAATAGATGGGGCGGTTTGGCAAAATATTTATCATATCCCTGGATATTCAGGAATTTATAAAGTTTCCGGTGCCGATTGGCACCGGAAATAAATCATTAGGATCAATTCCATTCAATTGAAATTTAGAAAAGTTCCTTGTCGTCTACACCCAGATAAGGTCCTTGCTTGATTTCCAGTAAAACGGTATCTTCCAAAATTCGAAAACCGTGTCCTCCTCCGACCATCAATACGACATCGTTTTGATACAAGTCACGCGTTGCAACCAAGCGCTTATCATCATCATAGACTTCAATTTGACAGTGCCCAGATCGCACTACCAAGACCTCGGCCATACCGATTATGTGGCGTTCAAGTGGTTTGTGGATATGCCGAGCAATGGTTCCCCCGTTGGAATAGACGATGAATCCTACCTGTTGCTTATCCCCGGGAGGGGTAATAAAGGTCGTCTTTTCAGGTTGGGTATTTTCACGAATCACATAGCAGAGTGTTCGGTCATTGGCAGTGATAATTTCAATATTATCCATTTCCATTACAGCCTTCCCAAGATGGTTGCAAGACGTAAGCGCACAATGGTGACTACGTACTTTCGTCCTCGTCGTAAGAATTGCATGATGTGTGTGCCGGTTTTTGACTCCCCGCTTCTCCGAGGCATCGCCAAGAAAGGCAGTTCACAAACCCTATAATTTTTGTGCAAGGTTCGAAATATAAAATCCACAAAGTATTCACCATAGTCCCCACGTAGTGGGATCTCTTGCAACACCTCTCTCCGCACAGCAACAAATCCGCTTGTATAATCCGCGAAAGAGGCGTCCAGAAAGAAACGCGTAAACCAATTAAGCGACAGACTTAGAAACCTTTGCATCGTTCCCCCTTTCCCAATCCGGTCCTCGCCTCCACCCACCACATAGCGTGAATTGACAACCACATCGAAGCCCTGGTCCAACATGTAGAGCATCTGAGGAATACGCGCCGGAGGATGTGAAAAGTCACAATCAAGCCAAACAATCACATTGTGCCTGGAGGCCTCTATTCCTGTGATAAGCGATACAGTTAAACCATGTTCCTTCATGCGGCGAATAACTTCAACGCGGGCGGGTGGACAAACGGTCTGAGAGGCTATCTCCCAAGTTCGATCAGGAGAATCGTCGTCCACAACAATAATCTCAATATCGGTAATCCCGGCTTTCTGAAGGACGTCCACCGTGCATTGGATCAGGCTGACGATGTTCCCAGCTTCGTTTAGGGTCGGCATGATTACCGAAACACAAGTATTTTTTTCTGACACAGCATCCATCATACCCAAATATTTCCCCGGGAAATTTCCAGATCCGTCAGGTTGTTTACCATCATTGCCATGACCACTACCTACCATTCAATTCCTCACCAACCACACGACATACTTCTTCCAATTGTTCCGTGGTCAGAGTCAACCCACTGGGCAGGTAGAGTCCCTGTCTGGCCAGATGCTCGGCGATCGGGTAGTGTTCATCCATAAACAGGCCACGCGCAAGAAAAACAGGTTGTTCGTGCATCCCTAAGAAGAACGGTCTTGTCATTATTCCGCGCTCTGAAAGGCATTTCGCGAACTCTAATGCAGTCTTCCCGGTTTTTCTCTCTAATACAATCCCATACATCCAGTATACGTTCTTTGCCCACGCCTCTTCTACAGGTAGTTGGACACCTTTGAACTGGTTTAAACGCTTGGTATACTCTTGCCCCATCCAACGTTTATGCTGAACTGCTGTCTCAATATTCTCAACCTGAGCCAAGCCCAAGGCAGCCTGGATATTCGTCATACGGAAATTGTGCCCCAAGGCCGTGTGATAGAAACGACGTTCTTTTTGAAAGCATAAGTTCCGCAGGGATTTCACTCTGTCGGCATAAGTCTCGTTGTTCGTCAAAATCATACCACCCTCGCCAGTTGTAATAATCTTATTGGCATAGAAACTGAAACATCCCAAATCGCCCAAGCTTCCACAGCGTGCACCTTTGTATTCGGCTCCATGAGCTTCCGCCGCGTCTTCAATGATCATCAAATTGTGCCGCCTGGCAATGTCCCGGAGAGGATCCATGTCAACCGGATGCCCATAGATGTGGACCGGCATTATGGCTCTGGTACGTGAAGTTATTTTTGCCTCGACCTGCCCTACATCCATACACCAGGTATGCGGATCACAATCCACCAAAACTGGTGTACCCCCATTGTAAGTAATAGCCTGTGCGCAAGAGATGATTGTGAATGTCGGCAGAATTACTTCCTCACCGGGTTGCAGATCAAGACAGGCCACCGCCAATTGCAGCGCTGTTGTTCCATTACTGACCGCAACCCCAAATTTCATTCCACAGTAGTCTGCCCAGGCTTGCTCAAAAGCACCAATAAAACGGCCCTCGGAAGATATCCATCCCGTCTGCACACATTCCATTACATATTCCAACTCATGAGGCCCTAAGCGAGGTTCATTTACTGGTATCATTTTGACCTTATCTTTCTATCTCAACAAATTCCATGTCAACAGCAGGCATACCTCTATTCATCTGAAGGGGGTTTACAATTATGCATGCTTTGAATTAATCACGCCCAGCGTGGAAACTCCATTCGACAGATTTAAATAATCCGGGGGTAAAATCGGATAAATATGATAATGATTGAATTCAAGGGGTCGATTGCAAGTCAACAACATGGTATCTAAGATTAATTATAACACCAGTCGTGTATATGCTCGGATCAATTGATGAGCGTATGCGCGTCCGTTTCTGGAGGAGTTCAGTTGCACGTTTTGCTCGCTCACCGCCCCACCTCAATTCATTACTAACTGGCAGAGGGTGTTTGAATGGGGTATAATTCGATATAATTTATCTCATATTTCATTATGAAAGGTGTTCTATGCTTCCATCCTATATACTGTCCCTGCGTGAGGGACTTGAAGCTGCACTGATTATCGGTATTGTGCTGAGCGCGCTGCGCCAGATGCAACGTCGGGACCTGGTCTCCGCCATTTGGGCCGGAACGGGCAGCGCTGTCCTGCTGAGTCTGCTCAGCGCCATTTTGCTCACGCGTCTCGGTCTGGAATTGAAGGACCCGGCGGAAGCCATCTTTGAGGGCATTACCATGTTTCTGGCAGCAGGGATACTGACATGGATGATCTTCTGGATGAGCCAACGGGCACGCAACCTGAAGACCGAACTCGAATCCGGCGTCCAGCGCGCATCGCAGACAGGGAAATGGTCGTTGTTTGGGCTGGCTTTTATCGCCGTTTTGCGCGAGGGAGTGGAATTGGCCATTTTCCTGACGGCGGCGACATTTTCCTCGAGCGCACGCCAGACGATCCTGGGTGCATTCCTTGGGCTTGGAACAGCCATTCTACTCGGCTGGTCTTTTTTTGCGACTACCGTCCGGCTTGACCTGCGGCGCTTCTTCCAGGTGACGGGTTTCCTGCTTCTCTTGTTTGCCGCCGGTCTGGTGGCACGCGGTGTTGGTGAAATGGTCGATGTGGGCTGGATTCCCGCCCTTATCGAGCATGTTTGGGACCTGGGAGGCGTGATCAGAGCGGAGTCTATAGCCGGGCAGACACTGGGAGCATTAGTCGGGTACAGCGCCAACCCTTCACTGATGCAGATGCTGGCCTACGCGGCCTACATCGGGGGAGTACTGCTCGGAATACGGGCAGCCGGACAAAAGCGAAGCACTGAACCTGTTGAATCGTCTCTGGGGGGAGGACGAGCATAAGTTACTGTACAGGTCCTTTTCTGGTTCCTCCTTCGAATCACCCGGCTGGAAATGATGCTGCGCAATTTGTTCGAACAGCATACCCGCAAAATAACCGCCCACGAAAACAGAAGGCTTGATCCTCCGGGCAGGGTTCGTGAGGCTAAAGCAACTTATCGTTTAGCTCGCGGGGCTAAAGCCGCCTGCTCTGCAAATGAAAGCCTTGCGAGGTAGTAAGTGAGTCGGCTTTTAGGTGACATTCATGCATTGAGGCAGGTCTTTAGTCCGCCAGTATAAGATTGTTAAAAAGCATAAATTGCGACTATGCGCAGTATGCATCATGTGCCGGGAAAAGTTGCATTTGCCCGCTTGTTCGGCAGCGGGATGATAACCAGCGCACTCGCCAGGAAGCAGAGCGCCGCCAGGCTGAAAAGGAGCAAATAGCCAGACGAATTGGAGCCGAGTGCTTTATTGATCGGGTCGATCAACACGCCGCCCAGTAAGCGCGCCACGCCAGACCCAATACAAGTGGCGATATTGGCAATGCCCAGGTAGCGGGCGGCTTCCTGGTGTGGCACAATATCAGTTGCCAGTGCCCAAGAGGCCGAAAGGAACGACCCAACGCCCATCCCAACGATGCCACCCGCCATGATAATGAGCGTTCGGTCACGCACGAACAGTAGTGTAAACGTGCCCACAAACGCCACCAGCCCTGCAATCAGCATCACCGGCTTGCGCCCGAATTTATCCGAGAGCCAGCCAGCCGTCAGTGCCAGGATAATGAGCGCCCCTCCCAGAATGATTTTCAGTGTCCCGTAGAAACTCTGCGCCTCGCCCTGGGTCATTTTGATGACATCCACCAGGTAGTTGATGAGGAACGAGTTGATGGCGATGAACGCGCCCCAGAACAGGATGCGGTTGGCGAACCACCAGCCGAAAACGGGCATTTCACGGAAGCTGACATAGAACGCGCTCTTGAGCGCCTCGCCCACCGTTTTCCCCACCACCATTCCGGATCCTTCGACAGGCTCAGGACTTCTCCCGGGAACTGCTTCCGGTTTCTCGCGCGCCCACAGCCCCGTGAACAGGATAAAAACGAAGAACAATATTGCAGGTACGGTCGCCGCCACAAAGACGGCGTTGCTGCCCCACCGGGCGATGCCTTTATCTCCTAAAAGGATCCCTGCCACCGCGCCGCCCACTACCAGGGCAAGGATATCCATCACAGCCTTTAGGCTGGAAGCCTTGCCTCGCTGGCTCTCCGGCACTAGGTCCGGGATGAGCGCCTGCCAGGGGCCTTGCAGGATGTTCGAAGAAAACTGGATGAAGATCACACCCAACAGCAGCACCCACAGGGTTGGGGCAGCCGCCAGCAGAAAGAGGGATGCAGCGATCAGCACCGCCCCCCCAATGATGAACGGCAGGCGGCGGCCAAGTTTTGTTCTGGCCCGGTCTGAGAACACGCCGATAATGGGCTGGACGACCATCGCCACCAGCAGACCGAGGAAGCCTAGAAAACCGAGGGTGGTGTTGGGCAGGTTCGGAGCCAGTTCACGCACTTTGTAGGTCATCAGCGGCGGGTCCTGGATGTTGGATGAGAAGGTCAGCGCAAAACCAAGCAGGCTGATGACCAGCATTCGCAGGAACGAAATTTTTTTCATAACTACTCCTATTGTGTTATTGCATGGGTCGCAGACGCGCAACAATCTCCTCCTTTGCGAGGGGAGTGCGTCGCCCCTACGGGGTTCGCAACTGCACTCCCTTTTATGTGAAAGCCTCGCACCAAGTATACTGCCGCCTTTCCTTATCGCCAACACCACGTTAGAATTGCATTAGACTCCTTCCCCAACGCTTGACCGCCAATCCGGGGGGGTCTAGAATGTTATTGAATAAGGGTTTCTTATGGAATATCGAGATTACTATAAAATTCTGGGCGTCCCACGCGGGGCGAGCGCAGAGGAGATTAAAAAAACCTACCGTAAACTGGCCATGCGCTATCATCCGGACCGCAATCCCGGTGATAAGCAGGCCGAGGACCGCTTTAAAGAGATAAACGAGGCTTACCAGGTCTTAAGCGACCCGCAAAAGCGCTCCCGCTATGACCAGTTGGGTGAGGATTATTCACAATGGCAGCAGACTGGCGCACCCGGCAACTATGACTGGGGCCGCTGGTCCGCCGGTGCGGGTCCGGGAGTCCAAGAGGTTAACCTGGAAGAATTGTTCGGGGGCGGCTCGTTCTCGGACTTCTTCCGATCCATCTTCGGCGGGACGGCAGACGGGCAGTCGCTGCGCGGGCGCCCCTCGCGCGGGGTGCTCTCCATACAGCAGCCAATCACCCTCAGCCTCAAGGAAGCCTTCACCGGCACAATCCGCACGCTCCAGACCGACCGTCGCCGGGTGGATGTGAAAATCCCACCGGGAGTACGCACTGGAACCAAGATCCGGGTTCCTTCTGCAGGACCTGCCCGCGCCGATGGCAGCCCATCTGACATTTATCTGATAGTGGACGTGGCCGAGGATCCGCTTTTTGAGCGCGATGGGTACGATTTGCATACCCACGCCTCGATAGACGTTTTCAAAGCCATTCTGGGCGGCGAAGTGGAAGTAAAAACCTTGTCCGGGAAGGTCGTCTTGACCATTCCCGCCGGTACCCAGCCCGAGCAGGTCTTTCGCGTGACCGGGCGCGGCATGTCCGTCTTGAAACGCCCGCAGGACACTGGCGATCTGTACGTCCACCTCAAAGTGCAGATCCCGCGGCAGTTGAATGCCCGGCAGAGATCCCTGCTGGAAGAAGCCGCAATACTAAAGTAGTCAACCAAATGGAGAATAGCATGAGCAAGAATATCTCTTTATCCGTAGTTGTGCTTCTTCTAACAGTAACCTTGATCGCCTGCCAGGTGACCAGTTTGTTCCCCACCCCCGCCCTCACAGTCACCGCCGTCCCGGCCCTGCCGGTCTCATCAACGGCAGCGGACCCTTCAAACCAGCAGGACCGGTTGATGACCATCTACCAGCAATTCAGTCCGGGCGTGGTCTCCATCCGCACCACCACCGCCCAGGGTTCGGGCTGGGTCTACAGCGGTGATGGGATTATCGTCACCAACAATCACGTGGTGGGATCCGAAACCAGGGTCGAAGTGGACTTTGGCTCGGGTCTTAAAACCTTCGGTGACGTGGTCGGGACGGATGCTTATTCCGACCTGGCTGTCATCAAAGTGAATGGGGGTGCCTCGGAATTGCATCCATTACCTATCGGCGATTCCGATACTCTGCAGGTTGGACAGACCGTGATTGCCATCGGCAATCCCTTCGGTTTGAGCGGCACGATGACCACCGGCATCATCTCGGCCTTGGGACGATCACTACCCACCAGCAACCAGGTGCAGGGCGGTGGGTATTTCTCCAACGCCGATATTATTCAGACCGACGCGGCCCTCAATCCCGGCAATTCGGGCGGTCCGCTCCTGAACCTGAGCGGAGAAGTGGTTGGTATTAACAGCGCCATCGAGACCAATAACTCCACCACCGGCGGTGAACCAATAAATTCTGGCATCGGCTTTGCCATTTCGATCAACACCGTCAAACGGATAGTGCCGAGCCTGATTATGAACGGGAAATTTGATTATCCTTATCTTGGAGTTTCGACCCAGGATGACCTGCCCTTGACCGTGATTGAAGCACTTGACTTGAAAAGCACCTCCGGTGCGTATGTCGCCACAGTGCTCGCAGGTGGACCCTCAGACCAGGCTGGTATCTTGGCGGGAACGCAGCCGCTCAATCTGCCTGGCTACCAGGGTCTGAACAAGGGCGGCGACCTGATCATCGCAATTGACGATCAACCGGTTGTTACTTTCGACGATATGATTCGTTATCTTGCCTTGCACAAATCCCCCGGTGAGACGGTTTTACTGACCGTCTTGCGCGGCAATCAGCAGCTGGAAATTTCGGTCGTATTGGGAAAGCGGCCTTAAGTTCACTCCTAAAGGTGAAAACGGATTCGCCAAAGACTGGCGAAATTGGAGTCCGCCTTACCGATTCTATTTTCAAATCAGACACAAAGACACGAAGATTCTTGAACCTTCGTGTCTTTGTGATTATAACGGCTTTTTTTTCTGAGGAGATGGAAGGGTCAGGCAAATCTCTCTTCCTTCCACACATCCGCGCTGTTGCTGTAGCCAGCTTTTTCCCAAAAGCCCAGGCGGTCGCGTGACATGAACTCCAGCCCGCGCAGCCACTTGGCACCCTTCCACAGGTAGGGACTCGCCAGGTCGTTTCGGCCGGGGATGGCACCCACAACACCGCGCAGGGGATAGCCGTGATCAGGTGTGATCGGTTCTCCGTTGAAATGGGTCGCCAATAAGAAATTTTCCTGCAGAACCACTTCCACCGGCAGGTTGACCGTAAACCCATAATCGGCGTGCTGCATCACGAACTGAGCAGCGGGTTTGAATTTGATGAGACCCTGCTCCACCAACGCTCGCACTGCGACGCCCTCCCATAGGGTATCGGCCTTGCTCCAACGGGTCACGCAGTGGATATCCATCCGGACCTGCGTACGCGGCAGTTGGTTGAACTCATCCCACGTCCAGTCATTTTCTTCCTCCACTTCGCCCCACACGCGGAAATCCCAGGTGGCCGGATGGAAAGCGGGCACCGGACCATAGTGCAGGACGGGGAACTTTACCGTAAGCGCCTGGCCGGGTGGCAGGCGGTTTTCGTTGCGGAGACGTTCTTCTTCCTTGCGGCGGTCTGAACCATTAATATTAAGCATTCATGACAACTCCTGTCCAAATTATAACACCTCCCCTTACGGTATAATCCCCTCGTGCCACGTATTTGTATCCTCCCGAGAGCTGTCAATACCGGCGGCGTAAACTCATTCCAGGCCAACCTGGCCGATGGACTTAATGCCCGTGGAATCAAGGTCTGCCATCGTCTCAACGAGACTCCAATTGACGTGCTGCTGCTCACCAGCACCACCCGTGACTTACCCGGTCTGCTGCGCCTGCGGCGGCGCGGTGTCCGTATCGTTCAGCGCCTGGACGGCATCAACTGGCTGCACCGCCGCCTCCGCACAGGTACGCGCCATTTCCTTCGCGCCGAATACGGAAATCGCCTGCTCGCCTTCCTCCGCTCCCGGGTGGTGACGCATATTGTCTACCAGTCTGAGTTTGTGCGCGGCTGGTGGGCTGGGCAATTTGGCCCGGAGCGTGTCCCGTCGGTTGTCATCCATAACGGCGTGGACCTCTCGACCTGTACGCCCGACGGCCCGCACGAGCGTCCCACTGAAACCTTTCGGCTCCTGCTAGTGGAAGGCAGTTTGCAAGGCGGTTACGAAACCGGGCTGGCAACCGCTCTTGAACTGGCCGAACGGTTGGCTGAAAAATTACCGCTGGAGATGATGGTGGTTGGCCGCCTCTCCCCACACCTGCAAACCGCCACCCAAAAGAAGAGCCGGGTGCCCATCCTGTGGGCCGGACTGGTACCGCGCGAGCATATCCCGGCCCTCGACCGATCGGCACACCTTCTATATTCGGCAGACCTCAATGCCGCCTGTCCGAATTCGGTCATCGAAGCCCTGGCCTGCGGGCTGCCGGTATCAGGATTTTCGACCGGGTCGCTGCCCGAACTGGTCACCGGCGATGCAGGTCGCCTTGTCCCTTACGGCGGCGACCCATGGAAACTGGAAAAACCCGACCTGCCCGCCCTGGCAGGGGCCGCCGAGGAGATCCTGCAAAATAATGTGCACTTCCGGGCGGCTGCCCGCCAGCGTGCCCAAGAAGCATTCGGCCTGGAAACGATGGTGGATAACTATCTGGATGTGTTGCTCGGATAAGCAAGAGCTTGACCACATGAATAATATATTCCTCTCCATCGCGGCCTTTGCCGCCAAGATCCTGCCAAATTCCTTCAAGCAAGCCGTTTACAAGTTCAAACCGCTGGCGCGTATCATCCGCCGCGGGCTTAACCACCTCGCCCCCACCGGCTTGGTCGAAGTTAAAGTCGCCGCAGGCAACCTGGCTGGGTTTACCATCCTGCTGGATATGCAAGTTGATAAGGATTACTGGCTCGGCACGTACGAGCCGGAACTACAATCTGCTCTACATGCCCTTATTCCTGCCGGCGCGGTCATCTTCGACGTGGGCGCTAATATCGGCTACGTGTCGCTCCTGCTGGCAAAAGCCGCCGGGGAGAAAGGTAAAATATTTGCCTTCGAGGCGCTCCCTTCAAACCTCGAACAACTGAGGCGCAACCTGGCACTCAATGGGATGGAGGCGCAGGTGACGGCCGTTGCATGCGCCGTGACACAAACTCCCGGTCCGGTGCGTTTTCTGGTACACGCTTCAAGCGGGATGGGCAAGGCTTCCGGGTCCGCCGGTCGGGATGACCAGTATCGCTCAGAAGTGACCGTTCCAGGGATCTCTCTGGATGAGTTCGTCTATGTCCAGGGCAACCCACCTCCACAAGTGGTCAAGATGGACATTGAGGGCGGCGAAGTGTTGGCGCTGCCTGGCATGCGCCGGGTGCTGATCGAGGCGCGCCCGCTGATGCTGGTGGAACTGCACGGACCGGAATCCAGCCGGGTTGCCTGGGAGACTCTGACTGCCGCCAGTTATAAGATTTGCTGGATGCGCCCCGGCTGCCCGGTCGTCCCTTCCCTGCAGGCGCTGGGCTGGAAGGCCTATATCGTGGCAAAACCAAATGATTCCTGACACCCGGAACTCACCTCCTGCCCACCGAAGTTCGCCAAAGAGGTTGAGTGACGATAAGGTCTGGAAGTGAAAAAGCAAGCCCTTTATGTCTTGGTAACCGTCAGCCCCTTTCATGGGGGGTAGTGGTGAAATATTTATGAGATCTCGTTCCGATACCGCTCCAATGCTCTGGCTGGGACTGGTTTTATCCGTCGCCCTGGCGATTGCATTTCTCCTGCCAGTCACTCCGCATGACTACTGGTGGTACCTGCGTATCGGGCGTGATACGCTGGCTTCTGGCGCGCTGCCGCAGGTTGACACCCTCAGCTACTCACGGCCGGGAACTCCGGTGGTTATTTTTTCATGGGGCGCGTCTGTGCTTTTCTGGTTGATCTACAAATTGGGCGGTCTCACCTTGACCCTGCTGGTGCGCGGGCTGCTGGTTGCGCTAGCCTATTCATTTGTCTGGCTGACGGCACGGCGAATGGGTGCGGGTCGCATCGGGGCAGCACTGGTGCTCCTGCTGGCCATTCTGGCTTCCAGTAATAACTGGTCCATGCGGCCGCAGTTATTTGCGTACCCATTGTTCGCCCTGGCGCTCTATCTTCTGTACCGCTGGCAAAACGCGGACAGGCATGCCATCTGGTGGCTGCCTCTCATCAGCATCTTGTGGGTCAACCTGCACGGCTCGTTCGTTATGCTCGTTCTGCTGACCGGCGCGGCGCTGGCCTTCGGTCGAGGGGACAAACGCCTGCTGGTACTGGCAGGCGCGGGGGTCCTGCTCGCCACGTTCCTGAACCCGCGCGGTTTCGGCGCATGGACCTATGTCTTTAACTCGCTGACAGTCGCCTCGAGCCAGCAATTCTCGGTAGAGTGGCGACCGCCGGTCAACTCGGGCTGGCAGATGAACGTGTTCTTTCTGTGGCTGCTGACCTTTCCGCTGCTGGCAGTCTTTTCACCGCGCAGACTCGAAGCTCTCGAATGGGCCTGGTTCCTGGGTTTCGGCTTCCTGGCCCTGCGGGGCGAACGCTACGTCATCTGGTTCGTTCTTATCCTGGCGGTGCTCACCTCCCGGATGCTGGCGGACTGGGAGAAAAAGGTCCTGGGCGACCCGAAACCCGGCTCCCCGGCGCTTAATCTGAGCCTCAGCCTGGCCTGTGTCCTGCTACCACTGACTCTGCTGCCAGGTGTGCGCGCGGCGTGGTGGTTGAATGCTCCCGCCATAATTGAAAACACGCCCGTCGCTGCTACGAAGTGGCTGGCTGCCCACCCCGATCTGTCCGGACCGCTGTGGAGCGAGATCGGCTTCTCCAGTTATCTTGAGTATGCTCTGCCCGAACGGCCAATCTGGATCGATACGCGCTTCGAAGTCTTCCCGGTGGAGCAGTGGCATTCCTACCAGGACATCACCAACGCTACCTGGGAATGGCAACGACTTCTGGCAGACACAAGCGCGAATTTGCTGATGGTCTCTGTCACACAGCAACCTGCTTTGTTACGAGCCATGCTTAACCAGGACCTCTGGTGCGAAATCTATCGAGACGAAGTGGCAGTCATCTATCAGAGTAGTCCCGAATCTCTGACGGGGCATTGTGGAGGCGAGTGACATGATCCGTTATCCCGGAAAACTTGCCATCCAGCAGCGGGTGCTGACGCCCTACCGGGCGGCCTTTTTCGACGCGCTGGCACAGGCTTGTGATGGCGGACTATCCATCTTCGCCGGTCAGCCACGCCTTGAGGAAACAATTGTCATCACCGAGGATTTGAACGATGCCCGTTTCATACCGGCGCGCAACCTCAATCTTCTGGGTGGTCCTTTTTACTTTTGCTTTCAAGGCGGCCTGCTCCGCTGGCTGGCAAACTGGGATCCCGCTGTGCTCATTGTGGAAACCAACCAGCGCTACCTGTCGACACCCGCCGCAGTCCGCTGGATGAAGCAGCGCGGGCGCCCGGTGCTCGGCTGGGGGCTGGGCGCGCCGCCGCTCACGGGAACCTTCTCCAGCCAAAGAACAACCCGCAGGTTATCCTTCCTGCGTCAGTTCGAGGCGCTGCTCACCTACAGCCGCCGCGGGGCAAACGAGTACGCCGCTCTTGGTTTCCCGGCTGACAGGATTTTTATAGCCCCGAACGCGGCTTCGCCACGCCCTGCCTCTCCTTTGCCCCTTCGTTCTCCCACTTTTGACGGAAAGCCAACCGTGCTTTTCGTTGGACGCCTCCAGGCTCGCAAACGCATTGACAACCTCCTGCAAGCCTGCGCCGCCCTGAGTAGACCCGGAGGGTCCAAAAATACCCAGCCGCGCCTGGTTATTGTGGGCGATGGACCTGAACGCGCCACATTGGAGAGTCTGGCAAAAACGGTCTATGCGTCCGCTGAATTCCCCGGCGACAAACGCGGAGCGGAACTGGTCCCTTATTTTTCCGCCGCGGATCTGTTCGTCCTGCCCGGAACCGGCGGGCTGGCGGTGCAGGAGGCAATGTCTTATGGCCTGCCGGTCATCATGGGCCAGGGGGACGGGACCAACGAGGATCTCGTCCGCCCCACGAACGGCTGGCAGTTATCGGGACCGGAAAGGCTGGCAGACATCCTGCAGGAGGCGCTGTCAGATGTCTTCCGTCTGAGGGCAATGGGAGCTGAATCCTATCGCATTGTGTCGGAAGAAATTAATTTGGAGCGGATGGTGGAGATCTTTGTGGGAGCGGTCAACCAGCTCAGTCACAAAGACACGCAGTAGATACTTCTTCTAAGTTTACAACCTTTTTGGCGGGAAACCGTAAGTTTATTCGGAGGCAACAATGACTAAAGAACACGAACGCAAGCATAAAGTAGCCTGGTTTCTTTGGCCGTTCTGGGCCATCTGGAAACTGGTGGTTGGGATCGTTGCCGGGACCGGGCGGCTGGTGGCAGTTATCCTCGGCCTGGTGTTTCTCATCGTCGGTGTCGTGCTGACCGTCACAGTCATCGGGGCGATTGTCGGTATTCCGTTCATTATATTTGGTTTACTCTTGATGCTGCGCGGGTTGTTCTAGCAGATCAGGCTCGATGAATAGATCTTTACGTTTGATTGCACCAAACGGCTGCATGACTAAGCCTCCGCAGGGACAAGTTGTATCCCTGCCACAACTGGAAGTTTATGCCCCAATCGGAGCCCAAGCATGAGCCAGTCTTCAAGCATACTTTGTAGTTCTTCGCGGCACACTTCCAGGTTATCGGACTGCGCCCAAATGCCCTGGAGCCGTGAATTTCACCATAGTATTGCCCGTCTTCCAGGATTTCATATTTTGCGAGCCGCATGGCATTTTTAATTTGGGAAATTAACATATCGCACCTAACAATTTTTTATAACATTTACTCCCATTTCTTAAATTTATCCGCATAATCCCGTGAAATTAATCTGAACGATCTTGACTCTGCAGCGGTCAATCTGTAGTGGACCCATACACCCGGGTAGTTCCCATGATAGAGAATGTGGGGTTGTTGACCAAGTGGAAAAAATATAAAGAGCCCCGGTTTCTCCAGGAAACCGGGGTTCTAGTCTTCAGGTTATTCCAGCTTGCCTGTAGCCAGCGCCATTTTGACCTCGCCGATGGCTTTGGTGATCTGGATCTCGCGCGGGCAGGCCAGCGTGCAGTTGAAGACGGTATGGCAGCGGTACACGCCCCACACCTCGTTCAAGATTTTTAGACGCTCTGAGGCAGCCTGGTCGCGGCTGTCAAAGATGAACCGATGAGCCGCTACAATGGCGGCCGGACCGACGTATTTCTCATTAGCCCAGAAGGACGGGCAGGAGGTGGTGCAGCAGGCGCACAGGATGCACTTGGTGGTGTCATCGAAGAGCACGCGCTGCTCAGCACTTTGGGTGCGTTCCTTTTCCGGTTCGGGGTCATCGTTGATCAGCCATGGTTTGACGGTGCGGTAGTGATTAAAGAACGGCTGCATGTCCACGATCAGGTCCTTGATGACCCGCAGGCCGAGCAGGGGTTGCACGGTGATCTTTGTGCCGGTGTCGCGGACGAGAGTCTTGCAGGCCAGGCGGTTGAACCCGTTAATGCGCATGGCGTCCGACCCGCAGATGCCGTGGGCGCACGAGCGGCGGAAGGACAAGGTGCCATCCTGATAGCCTTTCACCTTTTCGAGCAGGTCCAGTACCCGGTCGGTCTCAATGGCCTCCAGTTTGTAGGACTTGTAGGAGGGTTTCTTATCCATTTCAGGGTTGTAGCGGAAGACTTTGATGGTTACTTCCATGGCTGCCTCCTAGTAAGTCCGTTCCTTCGGCTCATATTTTGTGATCACGACCGGCTTGTATTTCAGGTCAACCTTGCCGTTCCCGTCCACCCAGACCAGGCTGTGCTTGAGCCAGTTCTTGTCGTCGCGGTCGGGGTAGTCCTCCCGGGAATGGCCACCCCGGCTCTCGGTGCGGGCGATGGCCGAGATGGTTGTCAGCTCGGCCAGGTCGAGCAGGTTGCCCAGTTCCCAGATGTTGATCAATTCCATGTTGAAGATCTTGCCGGTATCGGTCACGGTGACGTGTTTGTAGCGCTCTTTGAGCTCACGCATCACCTTGAGGGCATTTTCCATGCCCTTGCCGGAGCGGAAGATGCCCATCTCGTCGAACATCACTTTCTTCATGGTGGTGGCGATGTCGAAGGCGTTTTCCTTGCCGTCGGCGTTGCGGATGCGCTCAAACTGGGAGCTGGTGAATTCGGTCGGATCGGCCGGCAGGGGTTGGAAAGCCGCTTCTTTAGCGAACTCGGCGGCGCGCAAGCCGGCATGCTTGCCGAAGATCACTAGGTCGAGCAGCGAGTTGGTTCCAAGCCGGTTGGCCCCATGCACCGAGACGCAGGCGCACTCCCCGGCGGCATACAAACCCGGGACAGTGGTGTTCTTCTCGTCCAGGATGGTTTCACCGTATTTGTTGGTCGGGATGCCGCCCATGGCATAGTGGGCGGTGGGCTGAATAGGCATCAGTTGGGTAATCGGGTCGACCCCCAGGTAGACGCGGCAGAAATCCACAATGTCGGGTAATTTCGCCAGGATCTCCTCACCAGTAACCGTGTAAGGCGACCCATCCAAATCCTTGCGTCCGTCCAGCGCCGCATATTTATTGACACTTTCGGGCCGCACATCCAGGTAAACATAATTCTGCCCGTTGGCACCGTTTCCGTCGCGGATTTCCAGGTAGATGGCGCGGCTGACCACGTCACGCGAGGCCAGGTCTTTGACATTAGGCGCATATCTCTCCATGAAGCGCTCGCCCTTGCCGTTTATAAGGATGCCTCCCTCACCGCGCACGCCTTCGGTGATGAGGATCCCGAGTTTGTAGATGCCAGTGGGGTGGAACTGGAAGAATTCCAGGTCCTCTAGCGGCAGGCCGCGCCGCATGATGACGGCCGGGCCATCGCCGGTGAAGGCGTATGCGTTGGAGGTGATTTCCCAGATGCGCCCGTGTCCGCCGGTGGCAAAGATGACTGCCTTGGCGTGGAAAACGTGCAGCTCGCCGGTCGCAAGTTCGATGGCCACCACGCCTGCCGCGGCACCATTGACCATCAGCAGGTCCACCACCTGGAATTCGTCGAAGAAGTTGACGTTGTTCTTCATGCACTGCTGGTAGAGGGTTTGCAGGATCATGTGCCCGGTGCGGTCGGCGGCATGGCAGGCTCGCCGCACTGGTTTACCGGTCACGTTATTGGTGTGTCCGCCGAACGGACGCTGGGAGATCTTGCCTTCCGGAGTCCGGTCGAAGGGCAGGCCCATGTGTTCCAGCTCGTAAACAGCCTGGACGGCTTCTGTGCACATAAATTCAATGGCGTCCTGGTCGCCGAGGTAATCCGAGCCTTTAACGGTATCGTAGGTGTGCCATTCGGCATGGTCTTCTTCTTCACTGCCGAGCGCTGCGCCGATGCCTCCCTGGGCTGTCCCGGTGTGCGAACGGGTGGGGTAAAGTTTGGTGATGATGGCTGTTTTGGCTGTCCTGGATGCGTACAGACCGGCCATCAAACCTGCGCCGCCTGCGCCAACCACGATCACTTCAAATTGATGGGTTTTCATGCTGCCGCTCCTATGAAGTCAAGATCACGTAGATGCCGATGGCGCTCATGACCACCCACAGAAGGAGAACCAGGCCGCGCAGCAAATTGCGCAACCAGGTACGGGAGATGTAATCTTCCAGTATATTGAGCAGACCGTGCAATCCATGTGCCCCGGCAAAAAATAGCATCAGGATACCAATCACCTGCCAAAAAAGGCCTTTCCAAGCTTCGATGTCCGGGATATTGGTATTGGCAACGTGGTTTGGGTTCGGCATGAACGACCAGCGCATCAGGTCGGCCACGGTCATGTTCTGACGGGCGCTCATCAGCAGAGCGGCAATGATCCCTGTAATGGAAAGCAGGTACATCGCCAGGGCAGACAGGCGGGTAAAGAGCCACATCAAATAATCAAAATGGAAGCCGCGTTGGGGAGCAGTTCTCGGTTTCGTTCTCATCTGCTAGCCTCCTAATCCAGCGCGGATAATGACAAAAAGCGCGATGCCGTAAATGGGGATGAAAACGAACCATTCCAGCCAGATGCCTTCGCGCTGGTATTCGATCAACTTTGGCCACAGGTCCAGGATCACAATGCGCAGGCCGTTGATGGCGTGAAACAGCGCGCAGAAGAAGATAAATATCTGGAAGAGCCAGTGTTCGTAGATGGTGTTGATGTAGATCCCGACACTCGTCCCCCAGGCCTGGTTGGAAAGGAACCCCGCCAGGATGTGCAGCGCGACGAAGAGCACAATACCCAGACCCCCGATCCTGTGCAGGATATAAGTCAACATCGGGCCTTTGCCCTGATAGCGCAGGGCTTCCATGAGACCAACATTCCTTTTAAGACCCATCAACGCCTCCTTAATACGCAATGTCATGCCCTGGTACGAGGAGATGGCGGGCGGTGCGAGTGAAGAGCGGCTCGCAATGAAACTGGGCAATACGCCGGAAGGACGCCAGGACCATGCCTTGGGACAGTCAGCGGATATGCCGTCGTCGTAGCTGCGCGGCTCCGAAGTGACAGACGGATTTTAACATGGTATATTATCCCATCCTCGTTTCACTAATTAAAAGTGACAATACTCATGGATTATTCATTCCAGACATCCTCTTGGGGATGGACGAATCGTCTTTATAATCATATCACGCGGAATTATATTTTTTCTTTTTGTCCCGTGCCGCATCCCGCACCCCGAAACAGAACCGGGGCTAACCGAGAGATTCGGGATGATTAGCTGGAACCGGGACTGCATATATAATCATTTCCATATCAGGAGGTTCGCATGGCAGGTCCTCGTCACATCAGCCGCCGTGATTTTATCAAACTCACTACTGCGGCCGTTGGTTCGGTTATCGGTGCGTCAATTGGCCTGCCGTCCATCGCCTTTCTGATCGATCCAGCCCTTAAAGTGAGCAAGTCGGATGCCTGGATACCCCTGGGGGAACTCGAAAATTTCGAGCTTGGACAACCGACCCTGGCTACCTTTACACGCAGCACAACCAACGGCTGGGAAAAAACAGTCAACAGTTACGGTGTGTTTGTTTTGCGCAAGTCGGAGACAGAAACGCTGGTGCTTTCCAACAAGTGCACCCACTTGGGCTGCCACGTCAACTGGAATGCGGACAACCAGGAATATATCTGTCCCTGCCACGATGCCCAGTTTGGGAGTAACGGCGAAGTATTGGGCGGACCGCCCCCCCGCCCGCTGGATCGTTATTCCGGCGACCAGCTCAAGGTCGAGGACGGCACGCTGCTACTTCATTTCCTGGAAGGGTAACGACTATGTGGAATAAGCTTTTCACCTGGCTGGATGAACGTCTCGCCCTGAACGAGCTGTATAAAGCCACCCTCGACCGCCCCGAACCGAAGGGCAACTGGTGGAACACGCTCGGCTCGGCCAGCCTTTTCCTGTTTCTGCTCCAGGGCGCGACCGGCATATTCTTGAGCGTGTATTATACGCCCTCCCCTGACCACGCCTACGACAGCATCCAGTACATCCTGAACGGCGTTGCTTTTGGCTGGCTGATCCGAGGCATACACCACTGGGGCGCCTCAGTGATGGTGCTGGTTGTCTTTATCCACATGCTGCGGGTATTCGTGACCGCCTCCTATAAATACCCGCGCGAGCTGACCTGGCTGATCGGTGTGGGACTGTTGCTGTGCACTCTGGGGATGGGTTTTACCGGCTACCTGCTGCCCTGGAACCAGAAAGCCTACTGGGCTACAACCGTCGCCACATCCATTGCCGGAAGCGTTCCATTTATTGGCTCCTTCATCTTGAAAGCGTTACGCGGCGGTATAGACCTGAGCGCGCTGACCCTCAGCCGGTTCTTTGCGGCTCACATCTGGATGCTCCCCGCTGCGCTGGCCGGGCTGATCGGCGTCCATCTGTTCCTCATCATCAAACACGGCGAATCAGAATTCCCGGGCAAGGACGATTAAAGGAGCGCGGACATGAAAGAAGAACAAAAGAAGAACGTCCACGAAAAATACAGGATCGCCCTGCAAAAAGGAGAGCGCTTCTGGCCCGACAGTATTTTCAAGGATTTACTGGTTTCCCTGGCGATATTTATTGTCCTGATCATGCTGGCAACCTTCATCGGCGTGCCGGGCGAGCCGAAGGCAGACCCCAGCGATTCCGCCTACGTCCCAAAACCGGAGTGGTACTTCCTGTTCCTGTTCAAGTTCCTCGCCGTTTACGGGCAGATCCCGTTTCTTGGAAAAATTGAATGGATCGCCGCGGCAGTCATCCCTGGCCTTGCCATCCTGCTCTTGTTCGTCCTGCCGCTGGTAGACAAAAATCCTTACCGGCATTATTCCCGCCGTACCATGGCGCTGAGCATCATGGCTGTCTTCGTTGTAAGTGTGGTTGTCTTAACCACTATCTCCGGTGTCCCCGCAGTCTCTGGTGACAGCGGCATGTCCGCCATGACACTGCTTCAGTTCCTGACCGGTATGGTCATCCCGACTCTGGCCTACGCCATTCTAATTGGCTCTTCATTTCTGGCGAAAAGATCCGGGCTCCAGGCAGGAACCGGGACGACCTCGCCGTTTATCAGCCGTCTGCAAAAATGGACGGCTGCCATTGCTTCAGTTTTGATGCTCCTTGTGGCAATGATAGTGGTTATCCTGGCTCCGTCTGCCACCGCCGGCACCGAAGTTCAGCTGGCGAATACACTCCCCGAACAGATCATCCTTGGTCAGGATCTTTATTCGATCAACTGTGTCGAATGCCACGGCCCGGACGGTGAAGGCGGCGAGGTCATCGGCGTGGAAGGATTCGAGGGTGTTATCCTCACCCCGATCAATACCAAGGACATCATATACACCTTTACCGATGAGACGCTCGCCAACATCATCGCCTACGGTCAGTTGGAAAAAGAAAATGCCATGCCGCCTTTTGGCCGCGCTTATGGCGGCGCGCTCTCGCCTTCCGAAATTGATTACATTGTGACTTACCTGCGCTACACTTGGGACGACCGCGTCGAAATGCCTGCCGGAGCGATAAGTTCCATCCCGGTGCTGAATGCGAGCGAGGTGCCCTCCTGGGATGTGCACATCCAGCCTTTGGTCAAGCGGTACTGCGTCTCGTGCCATCGAGCCGGGAAGCAGAACAACAACTACCTGATAACCTCCTATGAGGAAATGTTGAACACCGGCGACAATGCCCCGCTGGTCACTGCCGCCGACCCCGAAAGCCTGCTGCTGAAACTTATCAACGGGCAGGAGGGCAAGGACCCGGTTACGGATAAGGTCATCCGCCAGATGCCGCCCACAAAACTGCTCAGCCCACTGTATGTGGATATGCTGATGCGCTGGGTGATGGCCGGAATGCCGCAGACTGTCGAACAAGCCACAGCCCTCGCTCCAACCGCCACCCCTGCCGGTGGGTCGCCAACGGCTCCTACTGCGACTCCTATGCCATAGAGTCAATGATAAGCCTTCAGTGATCCATCGTGTGCAAATAAGAATAAAGGCCTGCCAAATCGGCGGGCCGTTTGATTTCACTCTACACACCTCTCCCGGATTGGGGAATGGGTTGGAGCGGAGGTCTACATGTGCTTTATGATCGCGTCTCCAAATTCCGAGCACTTGATCTCCGTCGCCCCCTCCATCAGGCGGGCAAAGTCGTAGGTGACGGTCCTGGCTGCCACTGCGCCTTCCATGCCCTTGACGATCAGGTCGGCCACTTCCGTCCAACCCAGGTAGCGGAACATCATCTCGCCCGAGAGAATGACCGAGCCCGGGTTAACCTTGTCCAGGTCGGCGTATTTCGGCGCAGTACCGTGGGTGGCTTCAAAGATGGCGTGGCCCGTCACATAGTTGATATTTGCACCGGGGGCTATGCCGATCCCGCCCACTTGCGCCGCCAGCGCATCGGACAGGTAGTCGCCGTTCAGGTTCAGGGTCGCGATCACATCGTAATCCCGCGGGCGGATAATGGTAAATTGCAGGCTGACATCCGCGATCGAGTCTTTGATCATCAATTTGGACTTCCACTTGCCGTCGCCGTGCGAGTCCCATAATTTAAGGGCTGCATCGATCTCGGACTTGATATCATTCTGCTGGTCAGGCGACATCATTTCGAAGCCCGGATCGATCATCCTGGCGTTTTCTTCCACACGCAGCCCGGGAGTTTTTTCCTTGTTGCCCAGGATCCACGATTCGCGCTCGGTGACGATCTCGTCGCGGAACTCGCGCTTGGCGAGGGCATAGCCCCAGTCCTTGAATGCGCCTTCGGTGAACTTCATGATGTTGCCCTTGTGGACGAAGTTCACGCTCTTGCGCTTATTGTCCAGCGACCACCGAATGGCAGCACGTACCAGCCGCTCGGTGCCTTCCATCGAAACCGGCTTGATGCCGATGGCGGCTGTACCGGGAAAGCGCATCTTCGCATATTCTTTCGGGAAGGCTTCCTTGAACAATTTCATGAACTTTGTGTTGTCCTCGGTGCCATACTGGAACTCAATGCCGGTATAAATATCCTCGGTGTTCTCGCGGAAGATGACCATGTTTACGTATTCGGGGTGTATCACCGGCGAGGGCACGCCGTTGTAATAACACACCGGGCGCTGGCAAACGTACAGGTCAAGCAGTTTGCGCAGGGCCACATTCAACGAACGGATGCCACCGCCGATGGGAGTGGTCAGCGGGCCTTTGATACCCACCAGAAATTCCTTAAACGCCTCTACCGTCTCATCCGGCAGCCATGTCTTAAACTGTTTGAAGGCTTTCTCGCCCGCAAAGACTTCCATCCAGTGAACTTTGCGCTTGCCACCGTAGGCCTTCTGGACCGCGGCATCGAAGACGCGGACGGAGGCTCGCCAGATGTCGCGCCCGGTGCCATCGCCCTCGACAAATGGGATGATCGGTTCATCCGGCACCTGGAGTCTGCCATCCTTGATCATGATTTTCTCACCGCCCGCGGGGATGTTGAACTGTGTGTATGCCATATCTCTCTCCATTTTGTTTGATATCTGTGGGGATTATAACAAATCGCACTGGAAGAAGGTGAAATAAACAGGCCACGCGGTCGTAGATCGCGATGAACACCAGGTAGAAAAACAATTATCATTATCTGGTTGACTCTGGTGGGTAAATTCAGTATACTATCTGTAAGCGTTTTCTGAAAGCGATATCAGACGTGTCCTCGAACAACCGCCCACCCACCATTGCAGATGTCGCCCAGCGAGCCGGTGTTTCAATTGCCACTGTCAGCCGCGTGCTGAACGACAAAACCTACGTTGCTGCATTTACAGCCGGGCACGTCCGGGATGCAATTGCAGAACTGGATTACAGGCCGCGCGCCGCTGCCCGTACACTGGCCAGCCGCAAAACGAATACGATCGGCTTGCTGCTGCCAGAGATCAGCGGCGCTTTCTTCCAGCCCCTGTTGCGAGGCGTGGAAGCCTCTGCCGGCGATGCCGGTTATGACCTGCAGATCCATACTACACGCAATCCATACCTACACAATAATTTCCGCCGCCCGCTCGGCGAGCACAACACAGATGGCCTTCTTGTATTCACTGACAGCCTGGACGCGAAGGAACTGATCCGTTTGCATAGCATCGGCTTTCCGGTGGTGCTTCTGCACCAGTCGCCACCTCAGTTCATTCAAATGCCTGTCGTGACAATTGAAAACCAATCCGGTGCACAGAAGATCGTCGACCATCTCATTGAGATCCACAACCGCCGCCGGATCGTATTCTTGCTGGGGCAGGACAGCCACGAGGACTCACTATGGCGCGAAAAGGGTTATCGAGTGGCATTGAAGAGCCATGCCATTCGCTTCGATCCTTCCCTTGTGGCTCCCGGTGGTTTTAACCGCGATCAGGCCAAGGAAACCATCTTACAGATCCTGCTTGACGGCCTGGAGTTCGATGCCATCTTCACTGGCGATGACGATGCGGCCACCGGGGTATTAGAAGCCCTGCACCATGCCGGCATGCGCGTCCCACAGGATATCGCCGTCGTTGGCTTCGATGATGCACCCTTCTCGCGCTACCTCACGCCTCCATTAACCACCATTCGCGCACCCACTGAGGAGGTGGGGCGCACTGCAATATCGCAACTGCTAAAGCTTATCCATGGTGAAAAATACGATCCAATTACCTTACTCCCCACTGAGCTTGTTATCCGCTCTTCATGCGGCTGCCAGGGTGAATGAACAATCCGGCGCGATCCTTTTTTCCGGACAGCCTGCTGGATATAACTTTTCAATTGAATGGTTAGAAAGGAGGTGTGTCCACCTTAATAATTTGCTATCGAACCTGGAATCGGTCACAATCATATAAATTCAAAACGGAGGAGATACATGAAAACCAAGTTCTTACTTATATCTGTGCTCGTCATCACCAGCATGATCCTCGCAACGGCCTGCGGATCAAAGCCTGCCGCCGCACCCGTAACCGAAGTCGCTGCTGGAGAAAAGACCGTAACGGTCTGGGGTTTCGTCTGGACAGCCGACTGGCTGGATGCCATAGCACCTGGATTCGAAGCCCAGAATCCGGGCGTCAACCTTAATGTAGAACGCTTCGAATACGATCCTTACATGGAGATGGTTTTGACTACGCTGGCCTCCGGCCAAGGCGTTCCCGATGTGGTCACGCTCGACCCGATGTGGGCAGGCGATCTGATCCGCGGCGATACTGTCCTTCCCATGGATAAAGCCACCACAGAACTCAATGTAGCAGACTTTGTTCCGGCTGGTTGGAACCTGTATGCATGGCAGGGAGTCCAGTACGGCATCCCTCTCGACCTGGATTTCCAGTTGGTCTTCTACCGCAAGGATATTTACAATGCAGCCCTGCAGACCCTTGGCATGACTGCATTTCCAACCAACATCGATGACTTCCGGGCAGTGGCATCTGAAGTCACCCGCGCAACCGGCAAACCGGCTTTGTTGCTCTCCCAGGGCGACTATTATTCTTGGTATCAAAGTTTCCTGGCACCTATGGGCGGTAATCTGATGAATGCGGAAGGCACCGGGTACATCTTCAACAACGATACGGCTGTCGCTGCGCTTCAGCTCTTCTCAGACCTGGCGAATGTGGACCAGACCGGCAAGCTCTGGAGCACGGACGTGGATGGTGATCCCATGGTAGCCATGAAAGGTGGTGATATCATGGCCGTGCTGAATGGTTCGTGGTTCGCCACCGAGATTGCCTCCGGCGCACCGGAAATGGCTGGTCAGTGGGCGATTGCCCCAGTGCCATTTGGCCCACCCGGCCGGACTAATGATGCGGCTACCGGCGGCGCCTGCCTGTCCATACCCACCCAGGCTGCAGAGCCTGACCTGGCTTGGGAGTTCATCAAGTACTCTATGACACCCGCCAACCAGGCCGAATACTTCCGCATTGTGGCAGGCGTGCCCTCCCTCAAGACATCCTGGACCGATCCAGCCCTCGACGAGGTCAATCCATACTTTGGTATCCCGCTCGGGCGATCCGTCGCTGACTGGTCGCTGCGTGCCATGCCGATGCAGCTGCCCTCCCTGGAGGTTGCTGACCTGATCGGCGAGTCTGTCACCAAGGCCACCACCGGAGCTGCTACTGTAAAAGCAGCCCTGGATGAGGCGGTTGGATTGGCGCCAACTTTGAAGTAGCCTGAAAATCCGTTATTCCGGCACTCAGGTTCCGGCAGGATCAAATCCTGCCGGAACCCATCTCGTTTTTCCTGTAGGAGCTGCGATGGCTTTTCAACACACTCGTCCAAAGAAACCTGAAATCCAAAAATCCACCACTCCCTGGCTCCGCTTGAAGGAAAAACTTGCGCCCTATCCTTTCATCGCGCCTTTTTTTCTGGGGTTTGCGGTGTTCCAATTGTTGCCCATAGCTTTCTCGCTGTATCTTAGTTTTAGCCAATGGAACGGCATGAGCGCAATTCAGTTTTCGGGCCTGCAGAATTTCATTGATATGTTCCAGGATGCAAAGTTCTGGAACGCCCTGAGAGTGACCTTCATCATCACCGTATTTTGCACCATCGTTGGCACGGTCGGAGCGACCACGCTGGCTGTGTTACTCGAAAAAGTGGAAGACCGACTGGCTTCCATTCTCAGGGTTTTCTTTTTCCTGCCCTCCGTCACCTCCGTGGTGGTGATCGGCTATATCTGGAAGCAGCTCTACAGCAGCGATTACGGTTTCTTTAATTCTCTCTTACTCCGCCTGGGTCTGCCGCCTCAGAATTGGCTCACCGACCCAAAACTGGCTCTGCCTGCGCTGCTTCTCATGCTGATTTGGGCCGGGCTGGGATGGGATGCCCTCATCATCACCGCTGGGCTTCGTTCCATCCCCGATGAACTCTACGATGCCGGCAAGGTGGATGGCACCAACGGGTGGACAGAGTTTAGGTATCTTACCCTCCCTTTGCTCCAACCGACGTTGCTCTTTGTTCTGGTGACCGGCGTCATCTTCCTCTGGGGGATTTTCGCCCAGCCATCTGTTTTGACCGGCGGAGGCCCTTTGCGCCAGACCCAGACCATCGCAATGTATCTTTACGATGTCGGCTTTCGATATCACAAATTCGGTTATGCCTCCTCCATCGCCATCATCCTGTCTCTCATCATGTTCTTATCAAGTTACCTGAATTTCCGCTTCGTCAAGTCTGAATCGGAATACTAATCATCCCTTCGCCAGGAAAAGAGGCTGTATTATGAATCGCAGACGCAAAATACTTGGATATAGCATTGCTGGATTCCTACTTCTCTTTGCCATTCTCTACCTGTTCCCCTATGTGTGGATGACAGCCATGTCCTTCAAGGCCGACGGCGAGATTTTTTCTGGCAAGGTGTTCCCCGAAAATCCAACCTTGGTGCAATATGAACGACTGTTCTTCGGATATCAATATGGGGATATCACCCTTTCTGTCCCTTATGGAACCTACTTCAAGAACACCATCATCGTAACCGTCATCAGTCTGGTCATGGTGCTCTTCTTTGATGCCATGGCTGCCTATGGCTTTGCCAAGTTCAATTTCCCCGGTAAAAAAGTTCTCTTCTGGCTGATGATTGGTACCATGATGCTCCCCATCTATGCCACCCTCATCCCATCCTTCTGGTTGTTCTCCGTGCTGAAATGGATAAATACATATCACTCTCTGATCCTGCCTGGGGTGGTGGATGCATACGGGATCTTCCTTTTGAAACAGTACATGGAAACCATCCCCAACGAATTGCTGGATGCAGCCAAGGTCGATGGCGCCGGCGCTTTCCGGCGCTTCTGGCAGATCGTGGTACCTTTGAGTCGCCCGGCCATCGGAACCCTGGCGGTATTTCGTTTTCTTTTCGTCTGGAACGATTACCTCTGGCCGCTGGTGATTATTCGGGATGACACCATGTACACCCTCACCCTTGGCATCGCCAATATGCAGTTGCGTCAGGGGATGGTGGTGTGGGGCAGCCAGATGGCTGCCTCCGTCCTGGCGACCCTGCCGGTCCTCATCCTGGTGCTGGTCATGCAGAAGCAGTTCTTGCGCGGCCTGACCGCCGGCGCATTCAAGGCCTAGAGTCGAGTCAATCAGGAGAAATTATTATGGGTCTCAAAATTGCGGTCATTGGTGGTGGCAGCAGTTACACCCCCGAACTTTTCGCCGGCTTGGCCGCTGAGCCCGGGCGGCTGGATGTGGAGCACGTTTTTCTCATGGATACCAGCGCGGAGAGGGCGACTTTCATCGCCGGGGTGAGCGAAAAACTGGTGCACACCTCCAGGTTGGAGGTCAAGGTTACCGGCACGTCGTCCCTCGAAGAGGCTCTCAACGGGGCGGACTTCGTCATTTCGCAGATCCGCGTGGGGGGCTTGGCTGCCCGTATAAGGGATGAGAGCTTACCTATGGAATTCGACCTGGTGGGCAACGAGACCACCGGCGCAGGCGGCTTTGTCTGCGCATTGCGCACTGTCACGGCTTCTTTGGAGATCTCCCGAGCCATTGAGCGCCTGGCGCCGAAAGCCTGGGTGCTCAATCTCAGCAATCCAGCCGGAATCGTAACGGAAGCTTTCTTCAAGCATACTGCCCTGCGGGCTCTCGGTTTCTGCAATATTCCCATTAACACGCAGTTTGCGTTGGCCGAAGTTCTCGGTGTGCCTCCCACCCAGGTCAGGCTGGATTCCTTCGGGTTGAACCATCTCAGCTGGGTGCAGCGGGTTTTCGTGGATGGCGAAGAACTTTTGCAGCCGCTCATCGCTGAGACCCGCGACCGCCAGTCGATCCTCTATCAACGCGGCATCATTGACGATTTTCTCGAACCAGATTTCCTCCGCACCCTGGCCCTCATACCTGCCTGGTATGTCCGTTATTTCTATTTCCCGGAACAGGCGCTTCAAGAGGATCGCAACTCCGGCCAAAACAAAGGCGAAAAGGATATGCTGGCCGAAGCGCGTCTGAAAGAGATCTTCTCCACCACCGGCTATGACGATGAAGCGCGTCACATCCTGTCTGCCAAGGGTGGCGCCCAATATTATCTGCCGGTGTTGCAGGCCATACATGCCATCCTCAATGACACCGGCGAGGTGATCGTGGCAGACGTGCGCAATGGCGCCGCATTGTCGGACCTGCCTCCCGATGTCTGCGTGGAGGTTCCGGCGCGTATTTATCGCCAGCATGTCGAGCCTCTTCCGGTCGGCGCGCTGCCTCTCAGCGTGCGAGGCTTGGTGCAGACGGTCAAAGCTTACGAAGAATTAACCATTCAGGCTGCCGTCAGCGGAGACAGACAGATCGCCCTCGAAGCGTTGATGGCTAATCCGCTCGTCGGTTCATTCGGCAAAGCCAGTAAATTTTTTGAGCGCGTATTGGAGAACGAGCGTACCTATCTTCCGCAGTTCTTCATTTAGAAACCCATCATGGCCGAGAATTCTGGCATCCCAAAAGTCAACCTCAGCCCGCTCGTCAATGCGCGGGCATTGTATTGTTTTTACTATATGGCCTTGGGAGCCTTCATGCCCTTTATCAACCTGTATTATGAGCGCATGGGGTTGAGTGGGGTGCAGATCGGAACTCTCGCAGCCCTGCCGGTGTTCCTCGCTGTAACCGTCACCTTCTTATGGGGTGCGGCCGCGGATGCTTTTCACTTGAACCGAGCCATCCTGCGCACCGTCTTGTTCTTGGCGCCACTTGCTGCTTTTATGCTCTCACGCTCCAATAACTTTGCTGCCTTGATCCCATTCGTACTGGCCTACGCCCTCGTCACCAGCCCGATCGTCCCGCTGCTCGACAGCAACGCCCTGGAAGTGGCAAAGGAGTTTAATCGCAGTTTCGGCGAGATGCGCGTCTGGGGCTCGATCGGCTGGGCGGTTTCCACCTGGCTGGTTGGGTTGCTGATCGAGGCTTTGAATATTAACTGGCTTTTCTATTCTTATATTCTGCTCATGTCGATCACCTTTCTGCTATCCCTCTTCCAACCCGCCCGCAAACTTACCCTGCAGACCTCTCTGGGACATGGGTTGCGGGAACTGTTCCGCTATGAATTCATCGTCTTTCTGGTCAGCGTCTTTCTGCTCACCACAGCCGCCGGCGGGGTCAACTCGTTCTTCAGCCTGTACATGGATCAGATTGGCGCCGGAGAAGGTGTTATCGGATTATCCTACGCCTTGGCCGGGTTGAGCGAGTTACCGGTGATGCTCTTCTCCGCTCCGCTCCTGCGGCGTATCGGCTCCTCGGGATTTATATTTATTGCCTTCCTGACATTCATAATACGTATTTTGCTGTACTCTGTCATTGACGCGCCTGTCTGGGCAGTGCTGGTACAATTATTGCACGGTCTCTCCTTCGCCACCTTGTTGATCGGAGCAGTGACCTTCGTCAGCGAGCGCACCCCCCCAGGATTGACTACCACCGCCCAGGCGATCTTCAATACCGTCGCCTTTGGTCTGGCTTCCATTGCCGGATCAATGATCGGCGGCTACCTTTATGATACGGTGAGCATGACAGGTTTGTTCCGGGTCTTCAGTCTGCTGGGGTTGGCAGGTCTGGCCGTCTTTTTACTGACCGGCAAACGCAAGCCGATTCCCGCAGGAGGATGAAAGATGACAGAAACTCATAACGCTATGCTCTGGATTGACGGGCGGGAGCTGCCTGCAATTTCCGGTGAAACCTTTGCTGTGCTGGATCCGGGTCGTGGCGAGCCGATTGGCTCAGCGGCAAGTGGTGATCAGGCCGATATTGACCGCGCCGTGGAATCCGCCGCCCTGGCCTTTCGCTCAGCTGCCTGGCATGGCATGGATCCCTTCCAGCGCGGCCGCCTGCTCTGGGCCTGGGCCCGCAAAGTGGAGGCCGAAAAAGATTCGTTGGCACGCCTGCTCTCGCTCGAGAACGGCAAACCCCTGCGCCATGCCAGCGACGAGGTCTTCACCACCATCCGCAACCTCGAATATTTCTCCGGCTGGGCCGATAAAAGTGACGGGCGTGTTTTGCGCGTTCCCGGCGGCGCCTTCGACTATATTCTGCATGAACCGCTCGGAGTGGTGGGGCATATAATCCCATGGAACTACCCGCTGGATATTTTTGCCCGTGGAGTGGCTCCCTGTTTGGCGATGGGCAACACCGTGGTGGCAAAACCAGCCGAGGAAACCCCGCTCTCCACGGTTGAGCTGGCGCGTATGGCCACCGAAGTGGGCTTCCCGTTTGGCGTGGTCAACGTGGTCACCGGTCTTGGCGCACAGGCCGGCGCGGCTTTGGCGGGTCATTCCGGCCTCCAGGGGCTGGCTTTCTGCGGCTCGGTCGTTACCGGCAAGGAAGTGCTCCAGGCAGCCGCTCGTCAGATCACGCCGGTCGTCTCGTTGGAACTGGGTGGCAAGTCCCCCTGCCTCATCTTTGCCGACGCCGACTGGGAGCGCGCCGCCGCCGAGGTGGCCGGCGGCATCTGCTTCAATACCGGACAATCCTGCGGGTCGCTCTCGCGCGTTTTTGTCCCGCGTGATCTGTTCCCGCGCATATCCATGATCATCAAGGAAACCCTCCAGGCAGTTAGCATCGGGTACGGATTGGAGGATCCCGGTATGGGGCCCCTCGTGTCCGCCGGACAATTGGAGCGAGTACTGGGTTATGTTGAATCAGGTCTCCGTGAAGGCGCGCAGCTGGTATACGGCGGGCGGCACCCGGAGACCGCTGACCTGGGGCGCGGCTACTTCATCGAACCCGCCCTCTTCACTGAAGCCCAGCCTGGCATGCGGATCGTCGAGCAGGAGATCTTCGGCCCGGTCTTATGCCTCCTGCCCTTCGATTCCGAAGAGGAAGCCGTGCGGCTTGCAAATGCCTCAGATTATGGCCTTTCCGCCGAGATTTGGACTAGCGACCTCTCACGGGCACATCGGGTCGCTGCGCAGTTGGATGTGAGCCATGTCACCATCAACGGCGGCGGAGGCTTCGGCGTGGAGGCACCTTTCGGCGGCATGAAACAAAGCGGCTTCGGCCGCGAAGGCGGCCTGGAATCCATTCTCCAGTATTCACGGGTAAAAAACGTATGGATCAATCTATGAAATTCGGGTTCATCCCCACCGAAGGCGGCGCGTACTACCCCGAATTCCTCGCCGAAGCCTTGCTGGGCGAAGAATTGGGATTCGACTCTGTTTGGCTGGAAGAGCATCACGGGATTCGGGATCACTACTGGCCCTCCCCGCTTATCGGCCTGGCCGGGCTCGCCACCCGTACCCGGCACATTCTCATCGGCACCGACATTCTGGTCATGCCGTTCTATCATCCCGTCCGCCTGGCAGAAGATGTGGCTTTGCTGAGTATCATGTCGCATGGCCGCTTCATCCTTGGGGCGGCGATCGGTTACAAGCCGGATGAATTCGCCCTCTATCAAGTCCCGCTCGAGAAGCGCGGGGCGCGCTTCGAAGAGGCCATCCAACTCATCCGCTTATCATGGGCTGCGCCGGAGGTCAATTTTTCAGGCAAATACTACCAGGTCCATGCTCTTGGGATCGAACCGCGCCCAAGCCAACCCCCACCGGTCTGGCTGGGCGGCTGGGGCGACCTTTCGCTGGCTCGCGCTGCAAAATTGGCAGAAGCCTGGCTGCCAGGTCCAACCGCCAACTTAAGCAAACTGCTCCAAGCCCAAAGCATCTACTACCAGAATTTGAAGGCCCTCGGCACGGATCCCGCCTCCCGGCCGAATCCTTTGACCCGCGAAGTCGTCATCGCCGAAACGGATGCCGCCGCCCGCGCAATGGCGGAGAAATGCCTTATGATCAGTTACCGCGATGAATACGGCGGTGGGAAGTGGAAACATCCCCTCATCGGTGGCGAGGACGCCGCGCCAGTGGATCAGTTCGATGCCCTCAGTCGCGATCGCTTTCTTGTTGGCAGCCCGGAGACGATCATCAGCCAGGTCAAACGATTCCGGGAGGTCTTTGGGATGGATCATCTCATCTGCCGCCTGTACTTTCCCGGTATGCCTCACGATTTTATTATGAACGAGATCCGCTTACTGGCAAAGGAAGTCATGCCAGCCTTCAAGTGATTCATCATATGAAGATCAGCATCCTGACCGACGAAGTGAGCGCTGACCCCGAAACCGCCCTCGAACTTGGGACGGCTTGGGGTGTTCACGATTTCGAACTGCGCGGTTTCTACACTGACCGCGCCCCGCTATATTCCAATTACCAGAAGCAGCGCTTGCGCGATGCTCTTGAACAATACCAGGCCCGCCTGATCGCCATTGGACCGGGATTGTTCAAAGCGGCCTATCCACCACCCTCCGCCCCCCGTCTTCCCTTGGGCTGGATGGACATGGTTGGTTACCAGAGTTGGGCCGAGGCTCGACGTCAGCTTCAATATCACTCCAACGAATTACTGCCGGCCTGCCTCGACTACGCCAATGAAATGGGCGTGCCCCTGTTGGTCATCTTTTCCTTTGACCGCCTCGGCGCGCCTCCCGGGCCGCCGCCCGAAGAGATCCTGAATTGCCTGCGACTGGCTGCCGAGCGCGCCGCTGCGACTGGAATTCAGCTTGCCATCGAGAACGAAGACGGCTTTTGGGCAGATACCGGGGCCCGCACCTCCCAAATGGTCCGGCAGATCAATCACCCTGCCCTGGGCATAAATTGGGATCCGGGTAATGCCTTCTTTGCCGGAGATGAACCCTACCCGGCCGGTTATCAGTCCGTACGCGGGTTGGTGCGCCACGTGCACTTCAAGGATGCGCTGCGCAGCCCGGATGGGGAGCTGCACTACGCCGCCGAAGGCCAGGTGGACTGGGCCGGTCAGGTCTGCGCCTTGGTACAGGATGGCTATGAAGGCTTTATTTCGCTCGAGACACATATCCGCCCCAAAGTCGCCTCTGCCTGTGCTGCCCTGGAACGCTTGCGCGCCCTCATCGCCGCGGTACCGGCCAATCCTACCGGCCAAAAGGAAAGCAAATGATAAGGAGAAGCAGATCATGAAGGCCATCAACCTGAAAGGAATTATCCCGGCTGTCATCGTTCCAATGCGGGCCGACTATTCGATTGATATTGATGCCTTCCGGCGTTATCTGGATTGGGTCATCTCCATGAAGCCGGTGGGATTGGCGGTGAACGTGGATACCGGCGAAGGTCCTTATCTCACCTCGGATGAGCGCATCCAGGTGGTACAGATCGCTCGTGAGGCTGCCGATGGCAGGTGTGCGATCATCGCCGGTGTGGGCGGCCCCGGCACCCTCACTGCAATAGCAAACGCCAAAGCCGCCCGCCAGGCTGGTGCGGATGGGCTGCTGGTGTTTCCAACCCCTGCCTTTCTCAATGATCCTCTCGACATGCACATTATCTATGACTATCATCTGGCCATCGCAGAGGCCTCCGATCTGCCCCTGGTTATCTTCCAGCTCGGACCGGTCTTTGGCGGGGTCAATTATCCGCCGGAGGCCCTCGCGAAAGTTCTCGAATTGCCCCAGGTGGTGGGCTTGAAAGACGCCTCCTTTGACGCCCAGCGCTTTGTTCTGACCCGAGACATTGTCCGCCAAGCTGATCACCCGGTAACCCTGCTTACCGGTAATGACAATTTCATCCTGGAGAGTTTCGTATTGGGTGCGCAAGGCGGCTTATTGGGGTATGGCGCGGTTGGGGTCGGCCTTCTGGTCGGGTTACTGGAAGCCGTCACCAACCAGGATTTCGTCAAGGCAGCCGCCATGCAGGCGCGTGTACAGGGCTTTTGCGATTATATCTATGCCCGGCCGCTTGGTGATTACCGCGCCCGCTGCAAAGTGGCGTTGGTGCATATGGGTCTGCTCACTCCGCAGCAGACCTTTGTCCGCCCACCGTATCTCTCCCTCTGGGAAGCCGAAAAGGATGCCGCCCGCCAGGCTGTGCTTAATGCCGGGCTGCTGGACCTCAACAAGCCTTGATCAGAAAGGATGGTTGTTGATGGAGATTGACCTCCTCGCCGCCTTCCCCATCCGAAGCACGCAGGCGGTTGAGACAGAATGTTTAGAATCACACTTCATGAGCAACTCAATGCAATAAGATATCTGACGTATTGCGTTCATCGAAGCAACGGTGGCTGAACCCCTGGTTGGCGGCTCAATCAGTGAAGTCAACAGAGAAGCCAAAATAGAGCAACGTGCTATGTTTCGGAATATTATTTGGGATGTGGATGGCACGCTTTTCGACACCTACCCTGCCATAGCCCAGGCAATCAAGGCTTCCTTGAATGATCTTGGCAAGAATGCTTCTCTGGCCTGGATAGTGGAACTGGCCAGGCAATCCCTCAGTCAGTGTGGCGTGGTTTTGGCTGATAAGTATCAACTGGATGGAGGCGAGCTTGAGCAGGCCCTTGAAAAACACTTTGGCCGTATCACCTTTGAGGAAAGTCCTCCTTTTCCAGGGGTGATAGCCCTTTGCCAATACATTTGTTCGATCGGGGGAAAGAATGTAATTGTAACTCACCGAGGGTGGGCAGGCACAATGGACCTTCTGATTGGACATAAGTTGGATGGTTATTTTGCTGGTTGTATAACCCGCGATGATGATTATCCCAGGAAACCTGATCCGACCGCCTTTGAGGCGGCGCTGGCAGTGTATCATCTACAACCGGAAGAGACCTTGACCGTAGGTGATCGCCAGATTGACATATTGGCGGGGCAAGCGGCAGGGTTGTTCAGTTGTTTTTATGGGGTTGAGACTGATGGTGTCAAAGCTGACCTGGCAATCAGTAGTTTTGACGAATTATATGAATATTTGGTGAAGACTGATTGACAGGGTTGCACTGGTCTCGATATGGCTTTCCCCACCCGAGTGATTCCCGTTAAATTCAGCCAGCAGGTGAAATCAGAAGTAAGCTGGCGTTATCTGGCCATCATCGAGACCGGGCCCCTATGTGACTGCTCGGGCGAGCGAGCATCACACATCACACATGTGAACCCCACGAGGGGCGGACGGCCTCACCGACCAGGCGTGCTCGCAGTACGACACCTGCCAGGCCGAGATCCTCCCCGGTCCCACCAAAACCCTGCGCTGGTTGTCCCCGAGGGAGACCGCGGTCCAGACAGCGAACTGATCCATGACGACAGCCCTTTAGCCGATGCCCTGGTCGCTGTATTGGCCAGGCTGGACTGGTCCGTCATTACCGAAGCCGGGATGGTCGAAGCCCCCGACCCGTCTCTATCCATGGAAAGGGATTTCTGAGTGCACAGCCTACCCGGCAGAGGAAACTTACTGAGCGCGGGTCGCCTGACCACCGCCCATAATTTGACCGCAGATCTCCGCAGTCGCCTAATCCTGCCGCATCCAGCGTCTAACCGCCTCAAGCTGAGGCCGGAAGGCGATCATCGCATCCAGCAATGCCTCCGGCTGTGAGTTGCACAACAATGCCCGCCGGTGTTCGGGAAAGAGAAATTTTTCTTCCATCGCCCGGTCGAGCATGGCCAGCAGAGCATCGTAATAACCATTCACGTTCAACAGCCCCACCGGTTTGCAGTGTTCGCCGATCTGTGCCCAGGTGAGCGTCTCGAAAAGTTCGTCCAGCGTGCCATAGCCGCCCGGCAGGGCAATATACCCGTCCGCCAGTTCGTACATTCGAGCCTTGCGTTGGTGGATGGTGGCCGTTACCTCCAGCCGGGTCAACCGGGTATGGGCGAGTTCTGGCGTGTTCATGCTTTTGACGATTACACCGGTCACCTCGCCCCCGTTTTCCACAACGCTGTCAGCCACCGCTCCCATCAACCCGGTCTTGCCACCGCCGTAAATGAGGGCCAGGCCGCGCCGGGCCAGCGTCTCACCCATCCGGTGGGCGGCGCGGAAATATTCCTGGGATGCTTGATTGGCAGAACCGCAGTAAACACAGATGGATTTCATAGCTGCTCCTACTCGTGGATGTCCTTCTGGTACCAGGGCTTTCACAAAGTCCATTGACAAGCAAAATTGATTGTGTCTTTGTGCTCTGGCGCTGAAAGCCTTCTGGCAACACTATCGATATTGAGGGCGGATGGACTCCACTACCGTCAAAGATTCCAGCGCTTCGTCCACGTTCAATTCAAACACCAATGGGCCGCTAAAGTTCGCCTCGGCGAGCCGGTCGAGCAAGCGACCCAGGTCGAGCTCACCGCTTCCGAGCGGCTTGTGGTCTTCACCGTAACCGCGCCTGCCTGGCGGCATTTTCCTGCAGTCATGTAAATGAACCTCCGCCAGGCGTGGCAGGAGTATTTCCAGCACCTCGAAGAAATCAAACCAGCCGGCGAAGCCCGCCAGCACATGCCCCGTATCGAGGCACACAGACAGGTCGAATTCCTCGGCCAGTTCGAGGGTCAGGTCGAGGGGAAACTCGATCGTCTCGATAGCCAGCCGTCGGCTGGGGAGACCCGTCTTGGCAAGAATTGCCTGGATACTTTCGCGCGCACCGTTCTGGAACTGGTGCAGGATAAGGGTTCGGGCGAGTTCCGGGATTTTCATGTTGTAGAACTCCGTCGCCAGCGCGCCGGTGGCGTGCAGTACGTAGACTTCCGGCTCGATGGGAAATGTCGCCTTGATCGTTCCCACTATTGCCTCCACCGAGCCTTTGCGCACCGGTATCAGCGGTGTGGAAGGTTCCACTGACCACAATGGCAGGTGGATGGTATACGACAGATTATTGGATCTAAGGGCAGCCAGCCTCTCAACCGATTCGGGGCTGTAGACGTTCGGCAGGAACATCCCCAGGTCGCCGCCGAGTTCGATCGGGTTGAAGCCTTTACCTGCCAGCCCTTTTACCAGCCCGGCAAGGTCGAAGCCCATGATATTCGCCATGATCTGCCTGGCAGGCACACCCTGCGGGACAATGGCTTCCAGTTGCATTGCCATAATGCCAAATCGCATAATGTTTTCCATTATCAGTATCAATGAATATTCTCAATAAATGGGGGATACCCAACTCTTTTGAGAAGTTACCTATCATTGTACAAAATCCGGAGGATTGTAGCAACAAAAAATCCGCCCGGATTTTTCCCGGAGCGGATGAGGTCATTTCCATCATCGGTTTTCATTCGTCCAGATGATAGGTGTGATACGGGTTCTCGCACGGGTTGCCCCAGGCGATGTGCATTTCGCGCGCTGTCAGGTCTATCACCATGGCATTGACTGTCTTCTCGCGATCTAGCGGGTTGCTGGCGTCAATTGAGTGGTTGCAAATGGAGTTGGAGAAGTTGACATGGTCGCGCTGGATGGTCTGCAACGTCTTGATCGAGTGCTGTTCAATACGTTTGATCAGCCTGAGGGCACGGTAATAGCGGACGCGCGATGCCACCAGGTCTTCAGGTTCACGTTCCACCTGCTGCATGTTTTCAGATAGATAATGGTTGGTATGAACGATATAGCCATTTTCTCCGTAGAGAATACCAAAACGCCGCGCCGAGACCTCCACCGAGTACAGCTCGCCGCTCTCGTGGATCAGCAAGTGGTTATACCCGGCTGCGCGTTGTGCCGAAAGCATATGACGAATCGCCTCATCCGGTGTTTTCGAAGCCAGTACGGCGCGCGAAACCACAGTACGTGGAGTGCCGATGCGCGAGTCATTCGGATATACAGAATCGCACATCTGGGCAATGCCATATGCATTGAAACCAATATTGGGTAATAACCCGCCGTAGGTCATCGCAAGGAACGGGGGGTCATGTTTTGGTTTGGCGAGAACGATGAAGACATCATCCTCGTCTTCTGGAACCCAGTCCTCGTTGTGCGCCAGCAGTACATGTCCATCAGCTGTATGCTCGTCATTGACCGCCATGCTGGTACAACGCGTCAGGTGCAGGGCGTCCATTGTCACTGCTTCCATGGCATTGATGACCACCAGGTCCTCAAAGCCAACATCTGCGCCCTCGGCGATGCCCATCAACTCTTCCACATACTGCGGATAGCGCTCCTGGGCGAACGGCAAGTACTTGCGGGCCTGGATCTGCGCCCCTGCCCAGGTCAACTCCAACTGCTGGTAGGCATCCGCCACCAGGCTACGTCCGTTCTCGACGCCGTGCTGGACCTGTTTTTTACAGGCTTCGCCAATCTGACGTCCCATCTCACGGTGAGTTCCTGAGACACGTACCAATGGGGGCGGATTCGGATGCAAAGGGGGCTTGATTTCAGGGGACATAAATATAGTCTCTTTCTGCCTTCCAGAGAGGCATATTTTATTATATCATTGCCCTCTGGAAAATAAACCCGCCCCGGAACCCCGGAGCGGAGAGTTGATCAATTGACAGAAACTCAATAAACAGGATGGTTACGATCCTTTTTTGACACGCGGCTTGCGCTGCGGAGCTTTAAGTTCAGACATGGGGGATACTGGTTCGGAGGCGACCAGTGTTGTAGGTGCGAGCGGGGCAAGCGGCACGGATTCAATTGCCGAGGGTGCGATGACCGACTGCGTTCCAAAACGGGTCATCATGACACCGCCCAGTCCTGCCAGGCCCAGCAGGAATGGCACCAGCCATCCAACACAATTCAGCACCGGAATGCCGGTCAACGCATTTGCCACCAGGGTCAGGGTAAAGACACCCACTCCTGCCGAGAACGCCGGATGCCAGTTTTGATGGATAGCCAAGGTGAAGCGCTGTCCGATTTCATAGCCGATGGCAATCCAACCAAAGACAGCCGCCACGAACAGGGCAACAACGGCGATGGCCACTACTGGAATTAGAATGATCGTGACGGTCAACAGGAGCAGCGTGATCGGGGCCACGATGACCGTCAGTAGACCTAAGCCACCCGCCGTCAGCGGCTGCGCCATAACCGCATGGGCGACACGGTCTGCATGGGAAGCCAGGAAAAGCATAACCACCATCGCCACCACAGCCAGTCCCAGCGCTTGTCCGAAAGCTTTCAGCGCCTGTCCGAGAGTGTTCAGCAACAGTCCAAACGGGTTAAAATTTTCATGGATGCCCGGTACCGCAGGCGTCGCCGGGGTGCTGGGGGTGACCGGGTTGGCGCCATTTTGGCCATTAATGATCCAGGAAGTGCCCGTGTTGAAAATCTGTCCATCCACCTGCGACCCTTCGGCTCGTTCAAGCGAAGCGCCGATGGTGGAAAGGGTTCCATGCAGGTGCGCCGAAGATCCAATGGTTACCGAACCTCCGGTGACAGCCACATCACCGCTCACTTCGCCATTTACCACCAGGCTGCCACCAAACAGGACAACATCGCCGTTCACGATTGCCCCTTCTTCAAGCGTGGCTGTACCGCCAAAGACCAGCAGGTCGCCATTCAGGGTCTCGCCTTCCTTCAGGGTGTAGGATTCGCCAAAAATCACCTGACCGTCAAAAGAGGGACCCTTGGCCACGGCCGACTGCATCGGCGCAAAGATTACCAGCGCCAGCAGAATGAGAGAAGCAATTCTTACAGTTTGTTTCATAGTTACACTCCTTCTGGATATTTGGAAAACTTCATCAACGAGACGACCCACACCAGGCTCCATCCGCCAGCGGCAAACAGGATTACCCCCCAGATATAAGCGGGGACGAAGCCCGGAACGACCTTGAATAGAACCATCCCAGCCCGGATGATCGCCTGGAATGAAGCCCAGATTGAGACCAGTGAGGAAATCCAGGAGGCGAGCAAGTTGACTGGCGACTGGATCAGGTCTTTGAGCACCGGACCGGAAACCCAGCCAAAAACACCCAATACACTCAATGTCAGGACGCTGAAGCCCCAGAAATTTCTCCACCGCAAAGCTTGTTTCCTGCCTGCCAGCCGAATATGGAACCGGTCGGTAAAACCCGCTGCCGGCGGGGTCATGCTGACCGACTTCAACGCCAGATTCACCTCCGCCATTGCGGCGCAGGAGGAGCATGTCCGCAGATGGGTATTCAACTGACGTTTCTGATCAATTGTAAGGGGCTGGGTGTCCAGTAGCCAGTCTTCAAAAGGCCGGTGATCCATATGGCTTCCTTTCTGTGCGCACACGCGCTGTTTTTTCTTCCCACGAGTCTGCCAGAGCCCGCCGTGCCCGGTGCAGCCGGCTTTTTACCGCTGGGACGGTCAGTTTGAGGGTCTGGGCGATTTCCACTTCCGAACAGTCCTGCCAGTAGCGCAGGATGACGGCGGCACGGTCGGTGGGGTCGAGGGATTGCAGACAGTTGTGTAAAAGTTCGCCTTCTTGTCGTCTGGCGGTCTCAGATTCCGGGTCCGGTGCGGAGCGGTCAGGAAGTTCAGTCTGGCCTTCTTCATCCTCGTCAATCGAGAAGGTGTTAAATCGCCTCCGGCGAAGTTTGTCGATGCAGTGGTGGGCGGCGATGGAGAGCAGCCAAGTGGCGAAGGAACGTTGGCGGTCGTAGCGGGCGAAATTCTGAAAAACTTTGAGAAAGGTCTCCTGGGACGCATCTTCAGCGGCCTCCGGCTCACCAAGCATCCGGTAGCAAAGGTTATAGACCGGTTTCTGGTAAGTTTCGACCAAATTCGTAAAAGCTTCTTCATCACCCTGTTGGGCCTGGATGATCCAGGTCGTTTCGTCAGTCACTGTGGGTCCTCGTTGGTCGTTCTGAAAAGATATACGCAGGTTACCGTCTAAAGTTGCTTAATATCCAAAAAACCCGCGCAGGCGCGGCGGCAATTGGGCTGCAATCGCAGACATGACAGTTTGCGAGGCGGCCCGGTCATTCTCATCCGGGCCGAGCCCGCGCGGCACTTGGAGCCGGTACACAGATCCGAAGCGCAGGTAGAACTCCCCGGCCTCTTCATACGCCCCCACCGGCAGGACAGGAAAGCCCTGTTCTGCCAGCAGCAGGACAAACCGTCCTGCTCCCGGGGAGGGCCGGGCAAGCGCCCCGGTGGGAGGGTTATCGCCGCCCTCAGGTGCCATGCCGAGGACTGCCTGCGGATACGTTCGTGCGTAGGACAGATATTCCCGCACCGAGCGGGCACGGGCTGCCACGTCTTTCGGGCGCGGCGGCATGGGCGGCATGCTGGTGAAACCGTAGATTTTTGAAAATCGCTTCAGAAGCCAGCGCGACCCGGCCATACCCAGCGGGGCGTACCACTTGCCGGGGTAGGTCAGTTCGCCGGTCATTGCGAAATGGATTTCCACCGGCAGGGTTGCAGCCAGCGCCAGCGCCATCCACCAGGCATCGAAGCCAGGACGGTAATAGTGGTTAAAAGTGATGAGACAAGGTCCGCCCAGCGGGATATTTTTTCCCCCAGGACTCGCAGCGGTGGCTCCAGATGTCCGATGCACAATTGCCCGTCGCGGCTAAAAGAACGCTGGCCGCCGAACAAAACATTGGCGGCCAGGTCAGAGATAAAGTGTGTAGGATAGGAATAGCAAGGACCCATTTTTATTCACGCTTGGTGCCGGTCTCCTGACCCGCACCAACTTCTGACCGCACATCGTCCCGGTGCCACTCCGGGAGGTCTCCTGCCAATCCATGGGGGTTGAAACCTTCGGTCAGCGGGCTGTCAGGGTCGGGAGACCCCGACATATCGATATTGCAATGGGGCGACCCATCAGGTCGCCCCATCAAAGAATTACCACGCGTACGCTTCCGGTGCTTCGCCGCCGGGGCCTGGGAAGATCTCATCCAGTTTTTTTAGCGCTGCCTCGTCCAGTTTGATTTCAAAGGCGCGCAGGGAGCCGGTCAATTGTTCCATTGTGCGAGGTCCGATGACCGGGGCGGTGACGACCGGATTATTCACCAGCCAGGCCAGGGCCACGTCCGCGGGTTGTTCGCCCAGTTTTTTGCAGAAGGCTTCCCATTTTTCCAGCTTCGGGCGGTTCTCCTCGATCCTTTTCTTCGTCTCCGTCGAGGCGCGGCGGCCCTGCTCGATTTTCTCCAGCACACCGCCCAGCATCCCACCCCACAGTGGGCTCCACGGGATGACGCCCAGCCCGTAGGCTTTGCAGGCCGGGAGGACTTCCAGCTCCACCATGCGGGCATCCAGATTGTATAGACTCTGCTCGCTCACCAGTCCCATGAAATGCCTGGCTTTGGCGGTCTCCTGTGCCAGGGCGATGTGCCAGCCCGCAAAATTCGATGAGCCGACGTATAACACCTTGCCCTGTTGGACGAGAACTTCCATCGCCTGCCAGATTTCCTCCCAGGGTGTGAGACGGTCCACATGGTGCATCTGGTACAGGTCGATGTGATCGGTCTGCAACCGCTTAAGCGAACCTTCCACTGCCTGGCGGATATGCAGGGCCGAAAGACGCCCTTCGTTCGGCCACTCGCCCATTTTCCCGTAGACTTTGGTGGCAAGCACAACCTTCTCGCGCCGTGCGCTGCCTTGGGCAAACCAGCGCCCAACGATTTGCTCGGTGACACCCTCTCCAGTCTTCCAGCCGTAGACGTTAGCGGTGTCGAAGAAATTAATGCCCAAATCGAGCGCTTTGTCCATGACGGCGAATGAATCCTTCTCCTCCGTGTGTGGACCGAAATTCATCGTTCCCAGGCACAGACGGGAGACCTTTAAACCGGTACGACCAAGTTGCGTGTATTCCATATTTATCTCCATTGGTGGGGCAACCCTTGAGGTTGCCCAGTTTAATGCCCGCAGCCCGAGCAATTCCCGCCGCCGCACGAACCGCACGACGGCTCGGACATGCCAGAGACGGTTTTGCCGCCGCTCTCGGCGAAAAAGACCGACAGTTTTCGTTTGGTGTGTTTCGCACCGCAAACCGCACATGGGATGGGCGCGTCAGACTGGCTCATCGGGCGGAGAGTCTCGAAAACTTTTTCGCATTTCTGGCAGACATATTCGTAAATTGGCATGGTTCCTCGTTGCCTAGTAACGACTTTAATCGTTACACCATTTTACCCTTTTTACTTCCGATTGAAATCGGCAGGAATTTCACCCCAGGCTTTGGTGTCCCATTTCAAAATCGGATTGGCCGTTTTATGTTCGGCCAGCCAGTCCTCGGCATGGTTGATGAGCTCAAACAACTGCGCGTTCGTTTTGTCGGCTGCAAGTTCGGTATTGCACCGCTTCTTTTTCACCCAGGTAATGGCGGTCTCCGAATCCGAGTAGACTGGCAATGTGCTTCCCTGGTGTTCGAGCATTACCAGTGCATGGACGATCGCCAAGAATTCCCCGACATTGTTGGTGCCGTTCTTATACGGCCCCTGCCGGAAGATTTCCTTCCCGGAAAGAAGGTCAACGCCGCGGTATTCCAACCGTCCAGGACTGCCGGAGCAGGCGGCGTCCACCACAACACTTTCTGTGACCGGCGGGTTGGGGGCAAACAACCATTCCCCGCTGGAAACGGGTTTGCCAATATGGGGAGCATACTTCCCCCTCAAAGCCTGCTCGGCGGCGAGGCGGCTGGTAAAGGACTTGTACTGCGCGCCAGTATACCCCTCTACCTGGGCAGCACAAGCCTCCCAACTGGAGAAAACCCCGGCCCGGCGCCCTTTCCAAACCACGTAGAATTTCGGTTTTTCAGCCATCCTTTTTACTTGTCGCTAATTTCTTTTGCCATTGAATCCATCTCTGTCAATACAACCGGAATTTGATCTACCGGGATACCGGTTTGAAAAATAATTTTAGCCCCATCCTCCAGCACATAGCGGACCTCACGCCAGGAGGCCAGTTGCGGGACCCCTTGAGCCAGGGACAGATCCGCGACTGCCGCCTCCCACTGCGGGAGGGCAATGCGGTATTGGCCGACCAACTCCAGGATAGAATTGCGCAGCGGGAAGAGCCCGGTCGCTTCCACCCACTGGGCCTGGTTTTCCGGTGAGAGCATCCAGCGCACAAACAACCAGGCGGCCAGTTGTTTCTCCGGCGAGGATTTTAGCACACTAAATGAAGGGCCATAGGTTACCAGCACACTTCCGCTAGTCCCAGGGAACGGTACCAGCGTCCATTCGTCGGCGTTGTTCAGGCGGGACATGGATTCCTTCACCATCGCCACTCCGGCAAGGTCGGCACTAACGAAGAGCGCTGATCGCCTGGCGAAAGAATCGAAAGGTGTCGGTTCTATCGAGATCCAGGCGCAGTTTTCATCATACAGGCCTTTCAGGAATTGCAGGGCGGCCAGGTTCGGGTCCGTGCGGAATCCATAAGCATTCCCGTCCACCACGCCGCCGCCGAATGCCAGCATCCAGGAATAGGTGGTTTGCCAATCCGTGTCCACAATCCAGCCACCGTAGCCATCATTCTGCGGGCTGGCGTCGGTGCGCGAGGAGGCGTTGGCTGCGCAGGCTTGCTGGCGGAATTCATCTGCGGTTGCAGGGGGGTTCTCGAAACCCAGTTCTCGCGCCCAGGTCTTGTTATAGAACAGGAAGCGGGCGGAACGCTGTGCCGGGATACCCAACTGCTTCCCGTCCAGGTTATCCCGCAGGGCGGCCCAGAAGGCAGGCGGAAAATCGGCGATAACATCGCTCCCCAGACCCCACACAGGGTCGCTAAGATACGGGGAGAGATTCACGACAGAAGCTGAGGCATCCCACGACAAAGTTTGCTCCGGCAGGGAAACCACCAGGTCGGGGGTCCCGCCGAATTTGAAGGCGGCGTTTACCGCCTCGAAGAGGGTCGTATAGTCGCCGTAACCAGTCTGGGTGACGACGATTCCCCACTCGTTGATAACATTGAACTGGTCAACCTGGTTGGCAAAAATATCATCGGCTCCTCCGGCGAAGGCGTGCCAGACCTGCAGGCTGACCCCGCCTAAAGCCGCCGGGTCGACACCGATGGGTGGTGTCTGCATCGGGGTGACAGTGGGGGCGAAGTTGGTTGTCCCGGTGACAGTGGGGCCCTCTAAGGTCGAGGCGAGTGTAGGAGAGCCTGAGCTGCAGGCGGAAAGCATCCGCGTCACAAGCAGGACAAGCATCAAGGGCCGAAATGCTTGGGTTGTCATCTAGAAAGTCACATAGGGAACGGGGGTCAGGACAAGTAGGAAAACCACCAGGACCACAACCGCCAGGATTTTACGTCGCACATCAAGTTGGGTGATCTGGTCGAGCGGTTCAGCATGGGAACGACCCAGCGTAAAAATGATAAACGCCCACAGCCACCAACCGCTCCAGAAGAAGCCGAGCAGGATGGTTGTGACCAGGATGACCGGAAAGACTTTTCCAACGCGTTTTCCGAACAAGGCAAAGAGCACGTGACCGCCGTCCAGTTGACCAGCCGGGATTAGGTTCAGGAAGGTGACGAGCAGACCCGCCCACCCGGCCCACGCGACCGGGTGCAGCAACACATCCTGCCCGCCGAGTGGGATGGGGTGACCAGTGAGAAGATAACGAAACCAGTAGGAAAGGGGCATTGCATCATATCTAACAGGGGAGGGTAGGAGCTCGCCTTTGACGATATATTTCAATCCAAGGTAGAGCAGGGAATTGCCCTCCAGCAGGTTGTCGTCCGGGCAGGAGTAGAGTTCGCCAATATTGGCGCTGTTCTGGCAGACATCCATTGTCTTGGCGGTCTTGGTATAGTATGTGTTCTGAGTAGTACCGACGGAGGAAAGCACCAGTCCCAGGATAAGTACCGGCACAGCTACAACCAACCCGGCAAGTGGACCGGCGATGCCTAGATCGAACAAGGCACGTTTGTTTTTGGGGAGTTGCTTTAATTGGATGAAAGCGCCCATCGTTCCCAGGATACTGAACGGGAAGGGAATGAAGTATGGCAACGAGACCGCCGCACCGCCCGCCCGCCCGACGAAGTAATGCCCGAACTCGTGTGCCAGCAGGATGGCCAGCAGGCTGACGGCGAACGGCCAACCGACCCACAAATGTGTGACAAGGGTCCATGTCTGGGCGAGGGGGTCATCAGGCAACGGGCCACGGTAACTATACATCGCACCGGCGAACAGAACACTCAAAAGGGTCAGAACAAACAGGAGGATATTGATCCATACGCGTCCGGGCTTGGGGTGGATGGTGCCACGCATCAACAGGATGGTCTGGCGCTCATCATCGATGCGGAAGAACGGGGTGATATCATATGGAAGCAAGGCTGCAGCCAATTGGTCATAAGCTTCGACCGGGTCACGGATCAATTCGCCCCGATAGCGCAGGAAATAGCCCTGCGTGGTAGTCCCGGTTCCTGCACGGGACGTGGTAGTCCCGGTTCCTGCACGGGGCTTCGGGTCGCCCAGGGTGACCTCTTCAACACGGAAAACTCGCGAGACGATTGGAGTGATTATGTCAGTTTCGGGAAGTGTCATCGTTTACCTGTAAGCAACACGGATGCCTGGCGGGAGTGAATGGGAGTCGAACCCACCGCGGCCCGCAACGCGACCCGCCACCGGTGTTGAAGACCGGGAAGTCCTCCGGGACTTAACCACTCCCATTCACAAGGATAATCGAAGGAGAAAGGTTTGGCAAGGATAAAAGAATAAAAAGAAAATCCTTGGGGCGATCAAGCTGCAAACGGACCCAAGGATAGGCGTGAATTAATGGGAGAGAAATAATTACGTGATCATTGCCCCTTCAAATTTCAACAGCCAGGCCTTTGTCTTCAATCCCTCCACCATGCCATAGCCGCGTAACTTCCCATCCATGCCGATGACGCGATGACACGGGATTACCAGCGGCATCGGGTTGGTCGCTTCGGCACGTCCCACTGCCCGCGCCGAGCCCGGTCTGCCGATGCGCCCGGCGATTTCTTTATATGTGCGTGTCTCGCCATAAGGAATTTCGCAGGTGGCGTGCAGGACCGACTGCTGGAATAGCCGCAGCACCGTCCAGTCGATGACCAGGGTGAAAGCTTGCCGCTGACCGGATAGATATTCCTGAAACTGGATGGCGGCCTGGCGGACATGTTCGGGAGCGTGTTCGACGGTCCGCTTGAAGCGCTTAGCAAGATAATAGTCGAATTCGCTCTGGGTCAGGCCCCATTCCACCGCCACTAGTCCGAGGTCTGAGACCGCCAACCAAAACCTTCCCAATGGGGTCGCACCAGTCTGACCGAAATAAAGGTTATCCATCGCGCCTCCTCTGTGCCCCTCACCAATTCCCTTTTGGAAATGGGGAGGGGACGGGGTCAATAATTCATCCCCCGGTCAATCAAGCCTCCCTCACGCGCCAACCGGCCGCAGGCCCAGAAGGCGAAGACAGAGAACATGCCAAACAGGATCAAAGCCCGCCGGGAACCGAGTACTTCCAGGCTCCTGAAGCGTGCCAAGGTCGGCAGAACCTGAGCCCGTTCCCGATCAGTGACCGGCGCATCAATTCCAACCATTATATTATGGGCATGCCAAAGGATGTCATGCCATACTCCGGAAAATGAAAAAAGATTACAAAATTGTCAAATTGGAGTAGGGCAAGCGTAGGGGAAGCGTCAAGTTTTTTTTAGACTGCGATGGTAAGATATTGTCGTAAGGCGATTTCTCTTCTCCTCCTTTCAAGAGAGCCGGGGCCGGCGTCCTCGGCTCTCACGATTCTAACACAATGTTATTGCCTTTCCTTGCCACTGCTTCCACACAGTTCTCCTCCCCATATATTCTATACAGGTCCTTCCTTCTTCTTTCCGACATATATAGAGGTTCCTTCCCTAAGGCCTCATTTTGACAGCAGTTTAATAGCAACTGGAGTAAGCAGCTCTTCGAGCTTTACCGCTGCCTCATTCTATGAATTTGCATTGGAGTGACCGTACGTATCTGTAGTGACGCTCGCCTTCGAGTGCCCGGCTCGCTGCTGGACCGTATTCACCGGCATCCCCATATCCAGCAGGAACGACAGCGAGTATGCCGCTGACGATGGCTTCGGCAATCTGTGACTGTGGGGGGCGATTCCAGCCTGCCGGTCATTCCGCCCGAGTGCTCTGGTGAGTGCCTAACGCCGTGAGGTGCTGGCGGTTTATTCTGAATGTTGTCCTGCACAACTCAAATACCCTATTTTCGAGGGAGTCTGAATTATGATTGATGATTTGATCATCAATTTTTCGAGTCCAAAAACGCCTCAGGTCGTTCGTATCTCTCCTGGACGGGGCTAACACCCCGCGATTCATGGCGCGGTTCACAGTATTTTGTGCCATAATATCAGTGCTATCTTGTAAATCCACCCGCTCCTTGGGCTGAGCCAAACCGTTAGCCGCTTGTTTATACACTATGAACCCTGATCTCCCCACTGGCACGGTTACGTTCTTATTCACCGACATCGAGGGCAGCACCAAGCTTTGGCAACAGTACCCCGACGCGATGCCGAACGCGCTCGCGTGCCATCACACCCTCTTGAAC
>Ga0315273_10000048_pt1 | contig 99510 bp, 98 predicted proteins | sample YL17G02_0_MG_FD_205753 | JGI IMG/M metagenome (GOLD analysis project Ga0315273, IMG submission 205753) | Sediment microbial communities from Yellowstone Lake, YNP, Wyoming, USA - YL17G02_0 | ecosystem: Environmental > Aquatic > Freshwater > Lake > Sediment | place: USA: Wyoming | collected... | reverse complement strand
GTTACCTGCGTAACCGGACCAGCGCCTTCGATCTGATGCACCTGCTGGGAGTAGAACGGGAGATCTACCGGGGGCTGGCCGCCGGAGAGTCAACTGACCCGGGCGGGCGGTAGCCGCCTCACGGAGCAGGTTCGGCCCGCTCCAACTCCCAGTCCCAGTCGCCTTCCTTCTCCCCGCCATAGAGCCGCGGGTCCGCGAGATTTTGAAAAGCTCATCGTCCACGAGCCGCAGCCGCAGGAGGTCCCCCGAAACCCGGTAGTTCACCAGGATCCATTCCTCATCCCGAATGTTCAGGAACTTCTCCCCGTCGACGGTCGACACGAAGGCGCGAAATGACTCCGGCTCCTTCTCGTCCGGGCTTTCGGCCAGGAGGAGATACTCCCCGGCGCCGGAGCCGCGGATGGTGAGCGTGAAATCCTCATCGCTTGCTTTCGAGGTCATCCTCGGGCCGGGTCCGGCGGGGGTTCCGTCCCCCGCGCCCGCTCACCGAAGGCGCGCCGGACCGCCCTGCGGGCGCCCCGCCGGCCCTTCACGCGGCGTGCGGGCAGCCAGGGCCAAAGCACCCTGAGACCTTCCGCCGTCAGTCTAGGGTGTGGCCGATGCGTTGGCCCTCGAGCCTCAGGCCGCAGCAGCCCCCGGCACCTACCGGCAGCGGGGGATCAGCTCGCTGCAGAGGCTGTTCCGCACCCATTTCCCGGAGTTTGCCGCTCGCTACGACGTCGACTATGCCCGCCGATTGGGCCGCTTCCGCCTGCAGCGTATCACCCGGGCCGTCGAGCGCTTTCTTGAGTGTGGCGACTATACCCAAGGCGTGGCCCGCATCCGCTGCACCAACCCCGACTGCCGGACCGAGTACTTCCGTCCTTTCAGCTGCAAAGTGTTCCACCTCTGCCCTTCCTGTTCGCAGAAACGCACCCTGCTGTTCGGCGAGTACATGAACGAGCAGCTGCTCCTGCGCCTGCCGCACCGGCAGATGGTCTTCACCTTCCCCAAAGTGTTGCGCGGCTTTTTTCGTCACCACCGTACCCTCTACGGGGAAATCGCCCGCCAGCTCTACGCGATAATCGGCACGTTCTACAACGCCGCCGCCGGCTGCAAGGTCTACAGCGCTGCGGTTATTGCCTATGCCTGCGCGGGGGAGTTCGCGCGGTTCAACCCGCACCTTCACGCCATCGTGCTGGAAGGCGGCTTCGATCCCAGCGGTCGGTTCGTGCATATCCCCCAACTGGATCTTGCCAGGCTTAGCCAGTACTTCCGGGCCTCCATGGTCGCCTTCTTCTTCAAACGCCAGCTTATCGACGAGCGGCTGGCCCACAACATGCTGCAGTGGGACCACATCGCCCGCGCGCCAGTTTCCCTCAACAAGCTGCTCGTGGAAGACCACGCCGCCACGGTGCTGTATCACACGGCCTACAACCCCTACTTCCGCACCAACCTCAAGGTCTTCCGTGCCACCGACTTCATCGCCGAGTTGCTGCAACACCTCCCCGACCCTCGCTTGCGATGGATCCGTCGTTACGGGTTGTACTCTTCCCGCTCCCGCGGTACATGGCCGCGCAAAGCGCACCTGATGCGCCTGGCCCCTGAGGGGTGGAGGCAGTATCACGCGGTACAAGACGTCCTTCGTATCGGCTCCGTGGACGAGAAGTACGCCGAAACCTCCGTTTCCTCCAGAGAGTCTCGCAGTGCATGGGCCCGGTTGATCGCGAAGGTCTACGAGGCCGATCCCTTGATCTGCCGCCACCGTGGTTCCCCGATGCGCATCATGGCGGTGATCACCGAGCCCCAGCAGGTGCGCAAGATCCTGCTCCACCTGATCAAGACCGGGAAAGCCCCGCCGGGGTTGGACCCGGCCTCCTTGAATTGAACCCTCTCCCCCTACCAGCCGGGAATCGGTCTGTCTCCTCTTACGTCTAAGATCCCTCAACGTTGCTTCAGGATGCGCCCGATGTGCCTGTATGCCTCCCTTGCGCCCGACCCACTCACCTGCCTCGCCCTCAGACCCCACTTCCGCCCCAGGAAGCCACCGGGAGTCCTGTCCCTGCGCCTGCAGGGATCCCCAACCGGCGGATTAACCGCCTCCCCGATCTATAATGCGGGCTATCAGTCGGATTAACCGCCTCCCCGATCTATAATGCGGGCTATCAGTTGGGCCACGGCCATGTCCAACCTTGAGCCTTCCATCGGGCTTCACCCCCGCGACATCGGCCGCCTGATCCGGGTGCTGCACCGGCTTCGGGACGCGGGAAACACCCTCGCCGTAGTCGAGCACGACCCGGAGGTGATCCGCGCCGCGGACCTGGTGCTGGACCTGGGGCCCGGACCCGGGGAGCGCGGGGGCGAAGTGGTGTTCTTCGGCTCCCTGAAACAGCTCGCGCGCTCGCGGCGCTCCCTCACCGCACAGTACCTCTTCGGCGCGCGCAGCATGTCCGCGGAAGTGCCCTCCGGCCAAAAACTGCCCGCACCCTCCGACACTGCGGATGGCTGGCTGTAGGTCCTTGATCCTCGCGGTCATGATGAGGAGAACCGTTCAGCAAGCGCCCGTTGTCCCGCGGAAAATTACCTTGATGAACTTGATGCCCGGGTCCTGGCGGCGTACCGCACCATGGTCCTGTCACGGCAGGCGGACGAGTGGGCGGTCAACGCTTTTCTGGCACGCTGGGGAAGAATCCGGAGCAAGTTGCTTGCGGGGAACAGCTGTGAAGGGTACTTGGTCCTTAAGCCCCTTGCCCGATGGGTTCTGCGTGCATATACTGACTAGGCGCTGATGAGGGGAGAGGAGTTTTTGGCGCGCAGTGCTGACACTTATCGGAGAAAGATCGAGGCGGGAGCAAGAGAGTGCCTGAGATAAGCAGATTCTTTGGAATCATTATCCGCATGTTTTTTGATGAGCACAATCCGCCGCATATACATGTCGAGTATCAAGAGGGTAAGGCAGTGTTCGACCTCGGGGGCAACATCACCCGGGGAAACCTGAGTTCGCGAACAGCCGTCCGACTTGTTCGCGAATGGATAGACATCCACGTTGACGAGCTTCGCGCGGATTGGGAACTGGCCCAGACGGGAAAAGAACTCAGGAAGATCAACCCTTTGGACTGAGGTGAATTATGTGGAATCTCAACGACGTGAGACAGATCCTCTATACATCAAACCACTCCTACCGCATCGTGTTCGACGACAATACGAGCGCTGTCATCGACTTCACAGAGTATTTCGATAAAGGCCCCGTGTTCGCCCCTTTGAAAGACCTCGACTTCTTCCGGAAGGCCAGAATCGAAGGTGGTACCATTACCTGGCCCAATGGAGCCGACATCGCCCCTGAGACCCTCTATGAGAAGTGCCAACAAGTTGCTGCACTCGAAAAGAAATAGCGCGCCTCTGTGAAGGCTATTGATGCACCTGCTGGGAGTAGAACGGGAGATCTACCGGGGGCTGGCCGCCGGAGAGTCAACTGACCCGGGCGGGCGGGTGTGGCTTTAGGTTCCGGGCCCGCCCCGCTCCAACTCCCAGTCCCAGTCGCCTTCCTTCTGCCCGCCATAGAGCCGCGGGTCCGCGAGATTTTGCCGCACGAAATCCCGCAAGTCCTCCGGCGAAGCGAATGTCCTCGATTCGAAAAGCTGATCGTCCACAAGCCGCAACTGCAGGAGGTCCTCCGAAACCCGGTAGTTCACCAGGATCCATTCCTCATCCCGGATGTTCAGGAACTTCTCCCCGTCGACGGTCGACACGAAGGCACGAAATGACTCCGGCTCCTTCTCGTCCGGGCTTTCGGCCAGAAGGAGATACTCCTCGGCGCCGGAGCCGCGGATGGTGAGCGTGAAATCCTCATCGCTTGCTTGCGGCGTCATCCATGTCCCAAGGAGGGCGCTGTCCGCAACGGCGTCCGCAGGGCTGCCGAGCGGGTACTCGGAGCCGTAGGGGCATCCGGCGAACAGCAACACGGCGACGCCAAGGGCTAGCCAGAAGACTTTCTGGGAGGTGGTAAGGTTTATCAATGGGAAGTATATACCCCTCGGGCGGGTCGAACAGGACGCAGGCCAGGGCCATGCCCACGGGCATGATTCCCATGCTAAGCGTGGTCGCCAGGCTCTGCACCCTCTCCTGAAACTGCGGGGGGGAGGCGGTCTGCAGCAGGGTCATGAGATGCACGTTCACCAGGACGCCCAGCACCCCGGCTGCGAGGAACAAGGCGACCTGGAAGGGGGCGCCGGGCAGCAGCAGCATGAGCACGACCGTGGTCGACTGGCTGATGGTCCCCCCCGCCACCAGCGCTTCACGGCCCCTGCCCCGCACCGGCAGCATGCCGGCCAAAGCGAAGCCGATGAGCCCGCCTCCCCCGTAACAGGCCATCAGGTACCCGAGCCACTCCGACCCGAGCCGCAGGTAGCCCACGGCGTTGGCCGCCACCAGCAGGGGCGCGCCCAGCAGCCGGTAGAGGATGCCCGCGGCCCTCTGGGCCGCCAGCCTGGCCGCGTGCACGCCGGCGTTGATGGAAGGCGGCGAGAAGGTGTCCAGGAGCCCCGTACCCAGGCTCAACACGAATACCGCCGCCGGGAGCAGCGCCTGGCTGCCCGGGACCGGGAAGAACAGCGCCGCCGCGCGGGTGGACTTCCTGGCCTATCTGCTCAAAGTGAACCCCCTGATCAACTTGCGGGGGGCCTGGTGCAGCCCGCGGGCAGAACGTGCTCGCGGGCCAAGGCCGTGGACCAACTCTACGCTTTCGCGGCCGGCTACTCCTGCATCGAGGAGCTGGCCGTAGAGCACACCGGTCCGGGGCTGCTGCTGGTAGGCATCCTGGGGGACAAAGCGAAGGCACAGTCGGCCGGTTGAACGAGGTGCCGTTCAGGGGGCGTCGGCCAGCAGGGAGGCCACTCGCCAGGCCAGCCGGATGACCTCGGCCAGGCGCGGGTAGCTCAACTGATCCGCCTCGTCGTTCACGCCGTGATAGTCGCCGTGCAGCCCGGTGAAGAAGAACAGGTAGGGGATCCCTTTTTCGAAGAACGACGCGTGGTCGCTGGCCATCTCGCTGCGGCCGGTGGAAAAGCGTGGGGCAAGCGGGGTGGGCGGTGCGGCCGGCGGGGCGTGTTGGGCTCCTGCCACTGGCCCTCCCGCAGGGAAGGCGGCGCGCTCCACGACCTCGCGGAGCTCACCGGCCGACCTATCCCCTAGCACGTGTACCGGCTGGCCGGGGTTTCGCCCGATCATGTCCAGGTTGAGCATGCGGACCAGACGGCCCGAGCTCCCGGCCGCCAGCTCCCGGGCCAGGACTTGCGAACCGAACAGCTCCTGCTCTTCGGCCGAGAAGGTGGCGAACACCAGGCTGCGGCGCGGCAGGGGCGGGAGCCGCAACGCGCGCGATAGCCGCAACGCGCGCGATAGCCGCAACGCGCGCAGCAGCCGGAGCGGGGCAGTGAGCCTGCGGTCTGCAGGTGGCGGCTCCTCCGCCCGCCAGGCGCCGCGGGCGGCGAACAGCCGTGCCAGTGCCAGCACGCCGGCCACCCCCGAGGCATTGTCATCTGCGCCGTTGAAGATCGCGTCGCCCGGGCCCTGGGTGGAGCCGAGGTGGTCGTGATGCGCGCCGATCAGGATCCACTGCTCGCGGAGCACGGGGTCGCGGCCTTCCAGGAATCCCACGACGTTGCGGGCTTGGATGCGCAGGGTCTCCCGCTCGGGCACGCGCAGCTCCGCGCGGAGGTCCCCCAGCGGGAGGTCCACCGGCTTGCCGCCGTCGTCCACCGCCGCCTGCAGCCTGCGCAGATTCAAGCCCGTCCCGCGCAGGAGCTGCTCGACGAGGGCACGGCTCAGATGCACGGCGAGAAAACCCCCTGACGAGGAAACCTCGTCGCGCGCTGCGGAGGGAGACTCCAGGGAATAGGAGGCGAGCAGCGACAGATCTTCTTCCCGCCCGGAACTGAGAGGGTCGTCGACCAGGAGCATTCCGACCGCGCCCCGCCGCCCGGCGTTCTGGGCTTTGGCGCGGAAGAAGGCGTGCGCGGTGTTGGCTGTGCCCGCGAAGGGGCTGCGGGGGTCGGCGTTGCCCGGCTCGTGCCGCAACACCAGCACGTATTTCCCAGCCACCTGCAGGCCCTGGTAGTCATCATAGCCGTACTCGGGCGCCGTGATCCCGTAGCCCGCAAAGACCATCGGCGCGTCGCAGCCGCCGCTGCCGGAGAAATCGAAGGGCTGGAAATCCTTCCCCGGCACGCCGGGGATCGCCCCCGCGGAAGTGCGCAGGGTCAGGGTAGTGGAGGCTGCGGCGAAGCCTGTTCGGTACAGGCTGAATTCCTGGAAGAGGCCGTCGCTTCCGGGAAGCGGCCGGAGACCGCAGCGGGCAAAGTATCCGGCGATGTGCTTTTCAGCCAGAGCGATGCCGGCGCTGCCCACCTCCCGGCCGCCCAAAGCGTCGGAGGCCAGGTATTCCACCTGCTCCCGTACCTGTGCCAGGCTGACGCCGGGAAGCCCCGAACCCGGGTCCTCCCGGGCGCAGGAGCCGAGCGCGACGAGCAGGACCGCGAGCAGGAACCGGGCCGCGCGCCTCATCTCCCGGTCTAGGGAAGGGCGCGCAGCAGCACGGCAGTGGCCATGCCTCCGCCGCAGCACAGGGTCGCCAACCCGTGGGTGCTGCCGCGCCGCAGCATCTCGTACAGCAGGGTCACGATGATCCGGTTGCCTGAAGCGCCGACGGGGTGCCCCAGGGCGATGGCCCCGCCGTTCACGTTCGTGCGCTCCAGGATGCGCTCCCCGACTTCGCCGTAATGCTCGCCCAGCTCGGCGATCACCCCCAGAACCTGGGCGGCGAAGGCTTCGTTCAACTCGATCAGGTCGATCCGGCCCAGGTCTAACCCCGCCTGGTCGAGGAGGCGGACGACCGCCTGCACGGGGGCCAGTCCCATCCAGAGCGGGTCGTTGCCCACCTGGGCGCAGGCGGCCAGCTCGGCCAATGGCCGGAGCCCCCGCTTCCCGACCATCTCTTCGCCGGCCAGAATCAGCGCGCTGGCAGCGTCGTTCATCCCGGAGGCGTTGCCGGCGGTCACCGTGCCGCCCTCCTCAAAGGCCGGCCGCAGCCGCCCCAGGTTTTCCAGGGTGGCGTCGAAGCGGGGGTGCTCGTCCCGGTCGAACGGGACGGTTTCCTGCTTGCGAGGCACCGGCACCGGTGTGATCTCCTGAAGGAAGCGCCCCGTCTCGATGGCCTGGCGTGCCAGCCGCTGGCTGCGCAGGGCAAAGTGGTCCTGGGCCTCACGGGAAATGCCGTGCTTGCGGGCGATGTTCTCCGCGGTGACTCCCATGTGCACGTTGTGGAAGGCGTCGGTCAACCCGTCGGCAAGGAGGCTGTCGGAGAGCTGCAGGTGGCCGAAGCGGCTCCCGAAGCGGACCTGCGGGTCAACCAGGTAAGGAGCCCGCGACATATTCTCCATGCCCGCGGCGGCGACGACGGCGGCTTCTCCGCAGCGGATGGCGGCGGCGCCGAGCATTGCCGCTTTCATGCCGCTGCCGCACAGGAAGTTCACCGCGTAGGCGGGCTTTTCCTTCGGGAGCCCCGCGTACAGGGCCGCCTGCCGACCGGGGCCCATGCCCTGGCCCGCGGCCAGCACGTTGCCCACGATCGTTTCATCGACGGCCTCCGGCTCCAGGCCCGACTGGGCCAGGGCCGCCTTCAGTGCCTCGGCTGCCAGGCGCGGCGCCGGGATTTCCCGCAGGCTGCCGCCGAAAGCCCCGATGGCCGTGCGTTTCGCCCCGACGATGAATACTCTACGCACGCTGCCTCCTGCCTTCGCTCTAGAGCACCAGGCCGCCGTCCACGCGGATGACCTGCCCGGTGATGTAGGAGGACTCTTCCCCGGCCAGGAAGGCCACCAGGCCGGCCACGTCCTCCGGCTCGCCCATGCGCCCCAATGGGACCCGGGAGACGATGCCTTCCAGGATGTCCCTGGGGATTTTTTCAGTCATCGGCGTGCGGATGAAGCCCGGGGCCACGGCATTGACCCGCACCTGCGCGCCCTTGCGGGCGAACTCCCTGGCCCAGGTCCGGGTCAGGGCGATGACCCCGCCCTTGCTGGCGGCATAGTTGCTCTGCCCGACGTTGCCGTCGAGGGCGACGATCGAAGCCAGGTTCACGATCGAGCCGCTGCGGCGCGCCATCATGCCCGGGGCTACTGCCCTCGTCACGAAAAACACCCCGGTCAGGTTGGCGGCCAGCACCGCGGCCCATTGCTCGTCGGTCATCTTCTGCAGCAAGGCGTCCCGGGTGATCCCGGCGTTGTTGACCAGGACGTCGATGCCCCCGAGCTCGGCGGAAATTTCGGCCACAGCGCGGGCGACCGCCGCTGCATCGGTGACGTCCAGCAGCCGAACTCGGACGCTGTCCTGCGAGCGTTCCAGTTCAGGGAACCCCTCCGAACTGGCGTCACAGGCAATAACGACCCGGGCCCCTTCCCTGGCCAAGCGGGCTACGACGGCCCGGCCTATGCCCCGGCCTCCGCCGGTGACCAGACAAACCTTGCCTTCAAGCGGCATCTCCGGCTCCTGCTGCCGCGATTGTGACCCAGAGGAGGGATTGATTCAACCCATCGCCAAGCGCCCACCCGCGGCCTTGCTGCTTTTCGCGGGCTGCGCTCCAGTGCGGGAGGCGCGCCAGTACCGGGAGGTGTTGGCCGCCAAGTCCCTGGCCAAGGCCGAGTCCTTCCTGCGGGAACACCCCCGCGGCAGGTATCGCGAGCGGCTGGTCGAAGAGCTGCGGCGCTGGGCCGAACCCGGCACCGACCCCCAACTCGTGGAGCGCGTCGAACAAATCCTCTCGGAAGGAGGCAAACGATGAAGGTGTTGAGAACGGTTCTATTGGTTTTCGGTGTGCTTGCGGTGCTGGCCGGATGCGCGAGCCTGGGGCCGCCTTTCCAGCCGGTCGCCTCCATCCCGGCCGGGAAGGCCGTGGTGTACTTCTATCGCCCGCCTGGTTTCGTGGGGTCGGCCGTCTCCTACACGGTGAACGCCGGGGAGATGCCCGTCATCACCCTGCATAACGGCGGGTACTTCCCCTACATCGCGGTGCCGGGCAGGAGTACTGCCTCAAGGGCTCGGTCCAGATGGGGATCCTGATGGGCCGCCCGGACCTCCAGCAGGTGCATCCCGCGATGGGCCGGCTGGAAATCCTGGACTGCAAGCTGATCCCGCTGATGTAGGAGGCGTCCGCTTCGCTCTTGACTAGGGTAGGTGTTAGTAATATCTTTCTGACTGACCGTTCAGTCACTTATCCAGGGAGACACCGGCGATGTGGAACAGGGGCCCCGACAGGGAGCACAAGAGGCAGGCCATTCTTCAGGCCGCCGGGCAGGTCTTCGCCCGTAAGGGTTTCGAGCCTGCGACGCTGGAGGCGGTGGCGCGGGAAGCCGGCCTGGCCAAGGGAACCCTGTACCTGTACTTCAAGAACAAGGAAGACCTGTACTTCCACACGGTGTTGCACATGCTGGAAAGCCTGCAGGCCTGCATCCTCAAGCAGGCGGAGCGGTCGGTGGGCGCCCTGGATAAGATGCGCGCCATCGCCCTGGGCCAGTTTGATTTTTTCCTCCGGCACCGGGACACCCTGCAGCTGTTCGCCTCCTTCTCCAGCCCCAGCCTGGCGCGGCTGCACAAGCGCCTGATCGCGCCCATGATGGACAAGTGGGCCGGGCACGTCCAGCTCATCGCCGGGCTGGTGGAGGAAGGCAAGCGCACGGGGGCTCTCCGGCGCGATATCGAATCTCGGGATATCGCCCTGGCGTTTATCGGTATGACCAACCAGGCGGCCCAGGCCTTGGTCCGCTTCGGTCCGGCGGCCCCAGGGGCCGAGCAGCCGAACCAGACGCCGGAGCGGATGGCGGATACGATCATGCGGATCCTGGTGGAAGGAGTGATGAACCGATGACAGGCGTCCTGGGTTTGGGTTTCGCCCTGCTGCTTGCGCTTTCCCCCCTCACGGCAGGGGCTGAGGCCTACCGCTTCACGCTCGAGGAGGCCGTCGGCTACGGCGTGCAGAACAGCACCGCCATCAGGTCCAAGGCGCTGGCCCTGGAGGCGGCGAAGCAGGACCTGGCAGCCGCCCGCGCGGCCTACTACCCCTCGGTCTCGGCCGGCCTTACCTACACGCACCTTTTCGAGCAGCCGACCCAGGGGCCCCTGTACCTGGCCGCCACCGACCCGGTGGCGCTGTCGGCCAACCTGAGTCAGACGATCTACACCTTTGGCAAGCTGAAGGGCGGGGTGAAGCTGACCGAGGAGGCGGTGGCCCAGGCCTCCCTGGATCTGCAGGAGGAGACCCGCAAGACCGTGGTGCTCATCAAGAAGGCCTTCTACGGCTACCTCTTGGCCCTGGAGTTGCAGAGTATCAACCGGGACACCCTGGAGCGCAAGCAGGAGGCGCTGGAGGTGGCCCGCCTGCGTTACAACGCGGGCCTGGTCGCCGACTACGAGGTCCTGCGGGCCGAGTCCGACTTAGAAAACTACCGGGCTACGGTCATCTCCTCCGAGAACGCCGTGCGGGTAGCCCTGCTCAACGTGCGCAACGCCCTGGGGATCCGCGAGGAGGGCTTCGAGTTCGAGCTGGTCGGCGCGCTGGAGCCCCTGTCGATCGATCTGGACTCCAAGGCCTTGCTCGCCCGGGCCCTGGAGCGCAAGTACGATCTGCGCAGCTTCCGCAATGGCCTGGAGCTCCTGGCGGTTCAGGCCGCGCTCAATCGCAGCCTGGCCCTGCCCACCCTGGCGGGGTTCGTCGGCTACTCGTTGAAGAGCGGCTTCGATTCGGCCACCGGAAAGAACGAATACTTCACCGCCGGCGCCTGGGACGGCACCTGGACCGCGGGGCTTTCCTTCAACGTTCCGGTTTCCGCGCTGCTGCCCTGGAGCAAGGAGAGCGCCGCGGTTCGCAAGTCGGCCCTGGCGCTGCAAAACATGAAGCTGCAGTACGAGAGCCTGGAGAGCGGCGTGCGCATCGCGGTGGAAAGCGCGATACTGAAAATCGCGGAGCAGGAGGCCAAGATCGCCTCGGGCCGCAAGAGCGTGGCGCTGGCCAAGCGGCTGTACGAGTCCGCCGGCGAGCAGTACCGGGGCGGCTACATTTCCAGCACGGATCTCAAAGACGCCCAGCTCGGCCTGAACGGCGCCCAGCTCGCCTACGCCCAGGCCGTGTTCGGCTACAACCAGAACGTGTTGGACCTGATGGACGTGGTCGGTTCGGAGGGAGAGTAAATCCATGAAGAAGGGCGCTAAAGCCATCGTCATCATTCTTGTAGCGGTCGTGGTCGTGGCCGCCGCCGCGTTCATCCTTCTGCCGCGTTTCTTGCCCGACAGCCCGCTGGCTAAAATGCTGCCGAAAGCGCCAGCGGGGTTGGGGGTTGCGCGCCGCGGGCGCGCGGGGCAGCAGCAGGAGCAGTTCGCCGTGCCGGTGGCGGTGGTCACCGCTTCCAGCGGGCCGGCGCGGGAAACCCTGCTGCTGTACGGCTCGGTGTTCGCCCGCAAGGAGGTGAGCATCTTCAGCTCGGTGGCCGGCAAGCTCAAGGAGGTGCGGGTGCAGGCCGGCGACGCAGTGACCCGCGACCAGGTCCTGGCGGTCATCGACCGCGACCAGGCGGGCCTCAAGTTCGCCGACGCGGAGGTTACCTCCACCATCGACGGGGTGGTGAAGAGCGTTCTAGCCGAGGGCGGCGCCACCGTGTCCCCGGCGGCGCCCCTGTTCCAGGTCGTGGACGTGGAAACTGTAGAGGTGGCGGTCAACTTGCCCGAAAAGCGCATCGGGCGCATCCGCGAGGGCCTGCACGTGGAGATCTCGGTCGTGTCCTACCCGGGCCGCACCTTCTACGGGATGGTCAGCAAGCTCAACCCGGTGCTGGACCCCGTCTCCCGCACCCTGGAGGCCCGTATCCGGGTCGACAACCCGACGCACGCCTTGAAGCCGGGGATGTTCGCCGAGGCCCACATCCTGCTGCGGCAGGAAGCACGGATCGTGCGCATCCCCCTGGCCGCGCTGGTGGACCGCGGCGGGGGGCAGGTGGCCTTCGTGGTCCGGGAGGACCGGGCGCGGGAGGTCGCTGTCCAGACGGCCTTCTTGCAGGAGGACACCGCGGCCGTGGAGAGCGGTATCGCCGCCGGGGACCGGGTGGTGGTGGTCGGGCAGCAGAACCTCAATGACGGGGACGAGGTCATGGTGGCGGAGGAGAGAAAGTGAAGATCACCGACCTGTCCGTCAAGCGGCCGGTCACCGTCGTCGTCATCTGTCTGGCGCTGGCGGTGCTGGGGGTCTTTTCCCTCGGCCGCCTGGCCATCGACCTGATTCCCGACATCTCCTTCCCCGTGATCGTCATCTTCACTTCCTACCCCGGCGTGTCCCCCGAGGAAGTGGAGGAGAATCTCACCAAGCCCGTCGAGAACGCGGCCGCCTCGGCCAGCCGGGTGGAGAAGATCTCCAGCACCTCCAGCGAGGGCAGCTCCTTCGTCATCGTGAATTACCAGTGGGGCACGGACCTGGCGGAGGCCTCTAACGACCTGCGCGAGCGCCTGGACCTGATCCGGGACTTCATCCCGGATGAGGCCACCCAGCCCGTGCTGTTCAAGTTCGACCCCTCCATGATGCCGATCATGATCCTTTCGGTGGAGGGCCGGCGCGACCCGGCCAGCCTGCGCTACATCGCCGAGAACACGGTCAAGACCAACCTGGAGCAGATCGACGGGGTGGCCAGCGTCGCCGTGTCCGGCGGCGTGCAGCATCAGATCAATGTGGACCTGAACCGCACCCTGCTGGCCTCCTACGGACTGACCATCGACCAGGTCGTGGGCCTCCTGCGGGCCGAGAACCTGAACGTGACAGGGGGTTCGGTGGTGGAGGGAGCCCGGAAGTACTCCCTGCGCACCCTCGGCAAGTTCAGCTCCCCGGAGCAGGTCCGCGGCGTGGTGGTGGGCAGCAAGGGCGGCAAGGCCATTCGCCTGGAGGACCTCGCCGCGGTCACCAACGGCGAGGTGGACGACGAGTCGGACGTGCTCCTGGACCGCAACCCGACCATAATACTACGAGTGCAGAAGCAGTCGGGCACCAACACGGTCCAAATCGCCGGGCGGGTCAAGGAGCGCCTGGACAAGCTGCGGCAGTCGCTGCCCGCCGACATCCGCCTGGTGGAGGTGTTCGCCCCGTCCAGCTTCATCAGCGAGGCCATCAGAAATGTCGGGCAGACCGCCCTGATCGGAGGACTGCTAGCGATCGTCATCCTGTTCCTGTTCCTGCGCAACATCCCCACCACGCTCATCGTCGGGCTGTCCATCCCGCTGTCCTTCGTCATCACCATCATCGCCATGTACTTCGCCAACCTGACGCTGAACATGCTCTCCCTCGGCGGCCTGGCCCTGGGCATCGGCATGCTGGTGGACAACTCCATCGTCATCCTCGAAAACATCTTCCGCTACCGGGAGAGCGGGGTGAAGCCTAGCGAGGCGGCCCGGCACGGCACCCTGGAAATGGGCAACGCGGTCATGGCCTCCACTCTGACCACCGTGGCGGTTTTTCTGCCGTTGGTGCTGTTCATCCGGGGGCTGGCGCGGGAGCTGTTCCGCGACCTGGCCTTCACGGTCACCTTCTCCCTGCTGGCCTCCCTGGGGGTGGCCCTCACCGTGGTGCCCATGCTCTCCAGCCGCATCCGCGCGGTGCGCATCCGGCAGAAGTCCAACACCCTGCTCAACGTGGAGGAGGAGCTGGAGGCCCGCGGGCCGGTCATGCGCTTCGTCGACCGGGTCTACCGGGCCGGTCTGGCCTGGACGCTGCACCACCGCTGGATCGTGCTAGTGGGGATCCTGCTGCTGTTCGCCTTCAGCCTGGCCATGATTCCGCGCATCGGCGTGGAGCTCATCCCCCAGACCGACCAGGGCGACCTCAACCTGAATATCACTACCGCCATCGGCTCGGACCTGGATACCACGCGGGATGCGGTGGACCGGATCTGCCGGATCATCGAGGAGAACGTTCCGGAGAAGAAGTCCGCCCTGGTCCAGGTCGGGACCTCGGGCATGTTCTTCGGCGGCACCTCCTCCAACACGGCCAGCATACGCCTGGCCCTGGTGGACGCCGCCAAGCGCGGCCGCACGGACAAGCAGATCACCGAGGCCCTGCGCCCCCTGCTGGCCGGGGTGCCGGGTGCCACCGTGCGCTTTTCCAGCGGCTTCGGTCCCATGGGGGGCGGTGGGGCGGGCGGCGGCCTGACGGTCTCCGTGCGGGGCTTCGACCTGGAAGCGGGCAAGCGCCTGGCCGAGCAGGTGAAGAAGGTGATGGACTCGGTGGACACGGTCGTGGACGCCCGTATTTCCCGCGAGGAGGGGCTGCCGGAGTACCGCATCCGCGTGGACCGCAACCGCGCCGCCCAGTACGGTCTGACCGCTGCCCAGGTGGGCACCACGATCAAGAGGGCCTTCGGCGGGGAGAGCGTGGCCAAGGTGCTCCTGGAGGGCAACGAGGTGGACGTGCGGGTCCGTTTCCGCCCCGAGGACCGGGTTTCCAGCCGGGACCTGGACCTGATTTCCATGACCACACCCGCAGGCGGGAGCGTGCCGCTCACCGACCTGCTGCGCGTGGACCGGGGCTATGGGCCGGTGAACATCCAGCGGGAGGGTCAGCAGCGGGTGATCAACATCGAGGCCCAGGTGCTGGGCGACGTGCGCTCGGCGGTGGCCCGGATCAAGGCCGGGGTGGATCGCCTGGCCATCCCCGAGGGCTTCACGATCATCTACGGCGGCTCCTGGGAGGACATCCAGAAGACCATCAAGGACCTGGTGCTCGTGCTGGCCCTCTCGATCATCCTGGTCTACTTCATCATGGCCGCCCAGTTCGAGTCCTTCCGCGACCCGTTTATCATCCTGTTCACCCTGCCCACGGCCTTCATCGGGGTCATCTGGATCCACCTGGCCACGGGCACCATCTTCAGCGCCTTTTCCGGAATCGGGGTGCTGGTGCTGGTGGGCATCGTGGTGAACAACGGGATCATCCTGGTGGACTACGCCAACATGCTGCGCAGGCGCGGCTACGAGCTGGACCGCGGGGTGCTGGCCGCCGGCCGGACGCGCCTGCGGCCGATTCTCATGACCGTGCTCACCACCATCCTCGGGCTGGTGCCCATGGCCTTTTTCCAGGGCTCCGGCGCGGAGCTGAACCGCGGCCTGGGGTTGACCGTGATCGGCGGCCTCACGCTTTCCACCCTGTTCACCCTGTTCTTCGTGCCGGTGCTTTACCACCTTTTCGAGTCGGGGCGGGAGCGGCGGAAGCAGCTGCAGGAGGCGAGGCGTGGATAAGATAGCGGTGTTCGTGATCTACGACCGGGCCATCGATGAGGAGGTGCTGGCCGCCCTCCGGGAATGCGAGATCCAGAGCTACACGCGCTGGCACAACGCCACCGGGGTGGGCACCACCGGCCCTCACCAGGGCGACAACGTCTGGCCCGCCCTGAACAACGTCCTGCTGGCCGTGACGGACCCGCAGAGCCAGGGCCGGATCCTCGAGCGCCTCCGCGCCCTGCGGGAGGATTTCCCCTACACCGGCCTGCGCGCGGTGGTGGTCCCCGTGCTGGACATGGTCTGAGGCGAATCGGTATGATGCCGGGGATGGACAAGCTTCCCTTTGCCGGCATCGAGCCGAAGTGGCAGGCCTACTGGGAAAAGAACCGGACCTTCCGCGTCACCGAGGATCCTTCCGTGCCCCGCGAGCGGCGAGTGTACGTCCTGGATATGTTCCCGTACCCCTCCTCCGCCGGCCTGCACGTGGGGCATCCGGAGGGCTACACGGCCACCGACATCTACTGCCGGTACCTGCGTATGAACGGCTTCCACGTTCTGCACCCCATGGGCTTCGACTCCTTCGGGCTGCCGGCGGAGAACTACGCCATCAAGACCGGAACGCACCCGCGGGCGTCCACCGAGGCCAATATCGAGGGCTTCCGCATTCAGATCAAGGCCCTGGGCTTTTCCTACGACTGGGACCGGGAGATCTCCACCCACGACCCGCGCTACTACCGGTGGACGCAGTGGATTTTCCTGAAATGCTGGGAGAGGGGCCTGGCCTACGAGGCGGTGGTGCCCATCAACTTCTGCCCCTCCTGCAAGACCGGCCTGGCCAACGAGGAGGTCAAGGACGGGGCCTGCGAGCGCTGCGGCACCCAGGTGGTGCGCAAGGACATGCGCCAGTGGCTGATGCGCATCACCAGCTACGCGGAGCGCCTCTTGGCCGACCTGGACAAGCTGGACTGGACCGAGAGCCTGAAGCTGATGCAGCGCAACTGGATCGGCCGCAGCGTGGGGGCCAACGTGCACTTCCCCCTGGCGGCGGGAGAGGGCAGCATCGAGGTGTTCACCACCCGCCCGGACACCCTGTTCGGCGCCACCTACATGGTCCTGGCCCCCGAGCACCCGCTCGTGGAGAGGCTGACCGCGCCCGGCCAGAAGGCCGCGGTGCTGCGCTACGTGGGCAAGGCGCGTCTGAAGAGCGACCTGGAGCGCACGGACCTGGCCAAGGACAAGACCGGGGTGTTCAGCGGTGGCTACGCCGTCAATCCCGTCAATGGAAAGAAGATCCCCGTGTGGGTGTCCGACTACATCCTGATCTCCTACGGCACCGGGGCGATCATGGCCGTGCCGGCCCACGACCAGCGCGACTTCGAGTTCGCCGTCAAGTTTGGCCTGCCCATCGTGCAGGTGGTGTCGCGCGACGGCCAGCCGGCAGCGGAGACGATGAGCCAGGCCGACGCCGAGGACGGGGTGGCCGTCAATTCCGGCGAGTTCAACGGGTTGAGTACTGAGGAGTTCAAGAGCCGCATCACTGGCTGGCTGGAGGAGCGCCGGCTGGGGCGCAAGGCGGTGAACTACAAGCTGCGCGACTGGGTGTTTTCCAGGCAGCGCTACTGGGGCGAGCCCATTCCCCTGGTGCACTGCGCCGACTGCGGCACCGTACCCGTACCCTACGAGGAGCTGCCGCTGCTGCTCCCGGAGGTGGCCAGTTACCAGCCCACCGGCACCGGGGAGTCGCCGCTGGCCGTGATCAGCGACTGGGTCAACACGCGCTGCCCGAAGTGCGGCGGGGCGGGGCGGCGCGAGACCAACACCATGCCCCAGTGGGCCGGCTCCTGCTGGTACTACCTGCGCTACCTGGACCCGGCCAATGACCGGGAGTTCGCCGCCCGCGACAAGGTGGACTACTGGATGCCGGTGGACCTGTACGTGGGCGGCGCGGAGCACGCGGTGCTGCACCTGCTGTACTCCCGCTTCTGGCACAAGGTGCTGTACGACCTCGGGGTGGTGAACACCGACGAGCCGTTCCTGCGCCTGGTCAACCAGGGCATGATCCTGGGCGAGGGCGGGGTGAAGATGTCCAAAAGCCTGGGCAACGTGATCAACCCCGAGGAGGTGATCCGCGAGTACGGCGCGGACGCCATGCGCCTGTACGAAATGTTCATGGGCCCGCTGGAGGTCTCCAAGCCCTGGTCCACCCAGGGCATCGCCGGGGTGAAGCGCTTCCTGGACCGGGTCTGGCGCCTCTCCGAGCTGCCCCTCGCCGATGGGAAGCCCCCGGCGAGGCTGGAGCGCCTCCTGCACCGTACGATCAAAAAGGTGGGCGAGGACACCCGCACCCTGCAGTTCAACACGGCCATCGCCCAGATGATGATCTTCCTCACCGAGCTGGCGAAGGAAGAGAAACTGCCTGCCGCGCTGTGGAAGCCCTTCGTGTTGCTCCTGTCCCCCTACGCCCCCCACCTGGCCGAAGAGCTGTGGGAGAAGCTGGGGGAGAAGCCGTCCGTGGCCTTCCAGCCCTACCCGCAGTGGGACGAGGAGCTCACGCGCGAGGGGACCCGCGAGATCGTGTTCCAGATCAACGGCAAAGTCCGCGTCCGCCTGGAGCTGGCCGCCGGGCTGTCGGCGGCCGAGCTGGAAAAGCAGGCCCTGGCCCACCCGCGCATCCTGGAGCTCCTGGCGGGCAAACAGCCCGTGAAGGTGATCGCCGTCCCCGACAAGCTGGTGAACCTGGTTGTGCGCTGAGCCTGGCCGGGAGTCGCGCCAGGCGCCGGCCGACCCCTACCGCGCGCGGCGGGGGGCTGCGGCCGCCTGGCTCGCGGCGCAGGGCCTGGAGGCCGCAGTGCTGGCGGATTTCGAAGGCCTGCGCAACGCCACGGTACGCTACCTCACCGGCCACCCCATGGACGCCCTGCTCGTGCTGGCGGCCTCCGGCGAGGCCCTGCTCGTTCCGTGGGACGTGCCCCTGGCCGAGCGGCGTGCGCGGGTGGAGGAGATCATCCCCTACACGCGCTTCGGCCGCTCCCTGGCGCAGGCGCTGAAGGAGCTGCTGCCCGCCCGCGGCCTGGCCCGCGTCGAGTTGTCAGCAGCCTTCCCGTACCCGCTGGTCCGCGAGCTCGCCGAGGCGCTTCCCGGCGTCCGGCTGGGGTGCCGCGACGACGGCTTCGACGAGCACGTGGCCGCCCTGCGCGCGGTCAAGGATGCGGCGGAGCTGGAGGCGCTGCGCGTGGCCTGCAGCCTCACGGACGAGCTGTCCGAGGCGGCCGGGGAGCGGCTGGCCGGCGGCTGGCGGCCCACCGAGACGGAGCTGGCCCTGTTCCTGGAGGTCCAGGCCCGTGAGCGGGGGGCCGAGAGCATGTCCTTCGAGACCCTGGCCGCCGGCCCGGGACGCAGCTTCGCCATTCATGCCTTTCCTCCCTATTCGGCCGCCTCCTTCGGGGGGCCGGGCTTTTCGATCCTGGACTTCGGCGTTTGCTGGGAAGGCTACCGCAGCGACGTGACGTTGACCGTGATCCGCGGCCCCTTGAGCGCCCGGCAGGAGCGGATGCGCGAAACCGTGACTGAGGCCTACGGCCGGGCGTTATCCCAAGTGAAGCCGGATGCGGACCCGCGAGGCATTGCCGCGGACGTCGACCAGTTCCTGGAGGAGGCCGGGTTTCCCATGCCGCACGGGCTGGGACACGGGATCGGCCTGGAGGCGCATGAGGCGCCTTATCTCTCCACGCGGCGGGCAGCGGCGGCGCCTCTGCTTCGGCCCGGCATGGTGGTCACCATCGAGCCGGGGGTCTACAACCCCGAGGCCGGCGGCATCCGCCTCGAGAACGACGTGCTGATCACCGCGACGGGCCACGAGGTGCTCACCCGCGCCCGCCTGCTGGAGATGGAGGCCTGAGCCTCACCCCATCCTCGCTGCGCAGTCGCTTGCGGCCGAACAGGAGGGTACGGCAGTTAGCGCCAGCTCTACCGGTATGCATCCTTCCTGTGGATAAAATCCAGTATAAACACAAGCTTCCTTTCAGGTTCGACTGTGTAGAATAGTCTATAGTCTCCTACACGGTATCGGAAAATAGTATTCAGTTCCCCTTTCAATCGTTTGCTGTTGGGCCCGTAGTAGGGGTTGGCTCGAAGGTGGGGGTATATTATTTCCTTGATCCTTGGATAGTATCGCCGGTACTCTCTAGACTCTATACTTTTGCGATAAGTCCTGGTTTCGGCGATTTGGAATTCACTCGACGATACGATAGTTGCCTCTCTTGATATCCGCTACGGATTGTTGCAAGCGGTTCATCAGCCCCTGGTTCTGGACTATCTGGTTCATCTCCTCATCGCTGATAAAACTACTGTTTTCAAGATAGGACATTGTCGCATATTCCATGAAGTTCGAGATGGTTCGTTTTTCAGATTCGGCAGCTGATCTGATTCGCTGATATGTCCCATCGTCGATGCGAATGGTAATCGTCTTTGCCATACGGTAACTCCTGCAACTCCTGCGACGAAAATATTCTTTTTTATTCTATATGTCAACAAGTGAAGCAGGTAGCACGAGGCCGGAAGGGGTCTATTGCCAACTCTTTGTATCAGGCACGCAACAGGGGGAAGGCGTTGTGGGTCCACCTGGTGACCGGTGTGGCGGAATCGCCGGCCCTCAGGCTGGAGGCCACACCACCGGGAACCTACCGGCAGCGAGGCACCCACTCGCTGCAGAGGCTGTTCCGCAGCCACTTCGCCGAGTTTGCTGCCCGCTTCAAGGCCGACTACGCCCGCCGGCTGGGACACTCCCGTCTGCAGCGCTTCACCCGGGCCGTAGACTATTCCAAGGGCGTTGCCCGCATCCAGTGCACCGACCCCGATTGCCGAGCCGAGTACTTCCGTCCTTTTCGTGTAAGGTCTTCCACCCTTGTCCTTCCTGCTCTCAGAAGCGCACCTTGCTGTTCGGCGAGTACCTGAACGAGCGGCTGCTGCTGCGGCTCCCGCACCGGCAGATGGTCTTCACCTTCCCCAAGGTCCTGCATCAATACGGGGAGATCGCGCGCTTCCATCCCCCTCTGCACGCCATCGTGCTGGAAGGGGGCTTTGACGGCAAGGGCCGGTTCGTGCACATCCCCCGCTTGGATCTTGGCAGGCTCAGTCAGTATTTCCGCGCCAACATGGTCAATTTTTTAGAATATGCTGCAGTGGATTCACTCCGGTTTCAGCGTGGATTCGGTGCGCATCCCGGCGGGCTCGCCCAGGACCCGCGAGGCGCTGTCGCAGTACATCGCCCGGCCGCCCGTCTCGCTTCAGAAGCTAGCTGCTGCAGTACCTGCCCGACTGTCGGGCTCGCTAGATCCGCCGCTATGGGTTGTACTCTTCCCGATCGCGAGGTACCTGGCTGCGCAAGCCCCACCTGGTGCGTCTGGCCCCTGAGGGGTGGAGGCAGGACCATCTCTTGCAGCCTCCGATTCCCAGCGGCCCCACTGAAGAGTCGTACCCCGACAGCTCGGTTTGCTCCCGGGAATCCGGTGCCGCATGGCTCGGTTGATTGCCAAGGTCTACGAGGCGGACTCCCTGGTGTGTGGTCGCTGTGGTTCGCCAATGCGCAGAACTGAAGCCTCTGCCCAGCCAGGGATCGGTCCGTCCTTGCCGGTTGTCCTAGGACTGCATAACTCGGCTTCACCAGACTCCCGGGGTGCCCAGAGCCCTCGACTCCCCCTGGCACACTTTGCCTGAAGGCCTACCAACCCTCTTCATACCCCCTGGAAGTGGAAGGGGCAATGCAACAAGGCGAGCTTTCCAGTGCCGCTCATCAGCGGCCCAGGCGTAAGGGCGACCTAATAACAGTCTATCATTTGGCCCCCCGACGCGCCCCGGCGGGTCCGCCCGTGTTCTCTCCCGGCTGCTCCCCGTCTTCCCCGACCGGATCCATGCCCTGCCGGAAAAAGTCCAGTACCGTGCGCTCCGCCAGGGATTCGCCGGCAGCGCCGGTTACGGTGCGGTACAGGGCCAGGGCCGGAGCGCTTCGGGAGGCCGGCGGAGCAAAGCTCCCGAACAGGCACTGGAACAGACCCCGCAGGCTGATCTTGTCCAGCGACCGGGCCGGCATGAGACGCGTGCCTTCCGGACCGGCGAAAACCACGAGGCCGTTCTCCTGCAGCAGGTCCGTGAAGTAGCCCACCTCGGCCAGCGAGGCGCTGAGCCGTCGGGCGATTTCCTCGCGGCTGGGCGGGCCCTCACCCCGGTAGAACCGGCCCGCGATGTCCAAGAAAACCTCCAGCCCGAAGAGCAGCCTCTCCCCGGGGCTGACCTGCAGGGGGGAGCGGCCCAGCCAGGCGAAGCGCCGGTGCTGGTGGACGTAGGCGATCTCCAGGGCCAGCAACACCACCGACCAGGCCACGTACAGCCAGATCAGGAAAATCGGCACCACGGCCAGGGAACCGTACACCACGGACATGCGCAGCACGTAGGTGATCCAGAGAAAGAACAACCGCCGGGCCAGCTCCCAGAGAACCAAGCCGGCCGCCGCCCCGATCAGCGCGCTGAACCAGCGCACCCGGCCGGAGGGGATCAGCGCGATCATCAGCAGCAGGGCCAGGAAGAGGAACAGGAAAGGCAGGATGACCGTGAGAAACGACAGGCTCCTGCCCAGCTCGGCCACCGCCGGGCCGGCCAGGATGGAGCGGACCATGCCCGTGAGGTTCAGCCCGATGCTGAGCAGGAAGCTGCCGACGATCAGGATGGAGGCGTAGGTCACCAGGCGGTGCAGCGCGTTCCTGCGCGCCCTGCTGCCCCACACGGCGTTGAAGGCGTTCTGCACCGTGTTGAGCAGGAACACGGCCGTGAGCAGGAAAAACAGAAGCCCCACCACGCCTAGCGCGCGGGTGTTCTGCACGAAGACGCGGATATAGGCCATGATCTCTTCCTGGCTGGTGGGCAGCAGCTGGGTGATGAGAAAGGCCTGGAAGCGCTCCAGGACGCCGGAGAAGGAGCCGAGCGCGGAGAAAAGCGAGAACAGGAGGGCCGACAGGGGAACCAGGGCCAGCAGGGTGGCGAAGGCCAGGCTGGCGGCGCGGATCAGGCACTGATCCCGCTGAAACTCGACGAACAAGGTCCGGAAAAACACCCCCACTCCCGCGGCAACCGGACCTGCCTTCTTGTCGTTCACTTCTCGGACCCCGCTGACGCTCATTATAGAGCAGGACCGCCGGCTGCCGCTACACGCAGGCGACGGCTTCCTGGGCGAAGGCGCGCAGCAGCCCGGGATCCGCGTCGAAGAAGTGGTCCGAGGGGGAAAGGATGTAGCCGTCTGTCGTTGGAACCTCTGATGATCATCGCAACCGGCCACGAGCCTCTACGGGCCACACCACCTCTACCTTGCCGCCCCGCACCCCGTACAGCAGGTCGTGCAGAAAAACCGTGGAATCCCCATAGCCCACCACGAAGTCGTAGGTGTTCCCCGGCCGGATACGCGCGTCCGGCTTCTCCAGCACGACGGTCAAGTGTTCGGCTGACGCCTGGAGGCAGCTCACGGCCGGCAACCCGATGGGCAACGGAGCCCGGGCCCAGGCCGGCAGGGCCTTGAAGCCGGCATCGAAGACGAGCCTGTCCGGCGAGGGATGGCTGCTCACCATGCTGCGCACGAACAGGGAGGGACGGGTATGCGCCCCGTTGGCCAGGCAAGTGGCGTCGCACAAGATGGCGCCGCCGGCTTGCACTTCCGTAAGAAGCCCCAGTCCGGCGGCGATCCGGTAGTCGCTGCTGCCGCCCCCGCTGACGATCGACACGGTAAGACCGGCGGCCCGGCAGAGCTCGGCGCTTTCGCCGAGCAAACCCACCGCCTTCCGCACCGCCTCCTGCTTCTGCCTTGGGTCCGCGATGCCCACGGTATGCCCTTCCCAGCCCATAAGGCCGCAATACTTCAGCCCTGCGGTCGAGGCGACCAGGCGGGAAATCTCCAATGTCGGTTCACCCGGGGACACGCCCGCGCGGGCCATGCCGATGTCCACCTCGACGACGATTCCGACGCTCAATCCCCTGGAGGCGGCGGCCTTGCCGATTTCCCGCACGTTTTCAGCCTCGTCCACCGCCACCTTGACGTCGGCGCGTTCGCGCAGGGAAAGCAGCCGCTCGATCTTTCGCGGGCCGACGATCTGGTTGGCTACCAGGATGTCCGCTATCCCCGCCGCGGCCGCGACCTCCGCCTCCCCGAGCTTGGCGCAGGTCACCCCGATCGCCCCGGCAGCCAGGGCCAGGCGGGCGATGGGCGGCGTTTTCAGGCCTTTGAAGTGAGGCCGCCAGCCTACCCTCGCCTCCCGGAAGTAGGCCGCCAGCTGCGCGACATTCGCCTCCAACTGGTCCAGGTCGACCCAGAGCAGCGGGGTGTCGAGGTCTTCGAGGCGCAAACCGATTTCATTCATTGGCTTTGGCGGCAGCCTGCAGGTAGTCTCTTATCGCTGCGGCTACCCGGTTCACGCTGCAATGCTGGGCGGAAAAACCCATGTGCCCAATTCGAAAGATCCGCTCGCGCAAAGGCCCTACGCCTCCCGCGATCAGAATGCCATGGTTCTCCCGCAAGTGCCGGAGCACGGCCGCGGAAGAAAAGCCGGGCGGCAGCGTCGCCGCGGTGGTCGTGGCCAGCCTGTTGTTTTCGATGTCGATCAGCAGCGGGATATCCAGACCAAGGAGTTTCTCTTGGAGCGCCTTCCGCACCTCTTCGTGCCGGAGCCAGCGCGCTTCCAGTCCTTCCTCGAGCAGCAGCTCCAGGGCTTTTTCGAAAACGAAAAACAAATGCACCGGCAGCGTCACCGGGTAGGGGTGCCAGTCCCCCCATTCCGTCGCGAAGCGCTCCCAGGTCCGCAGGTTCAAGTACCAGCCCTTGATCTCCCCTTCGGGCTCAAGGCGGCGCCACCCTCGCTCGCTCGCCGCGACGGTCGCTAGGCCGGGCAGTCCGCCCAAAGCCTTTTGGCTGGCGGAAACACAGAAGTCGATACCGGCTTGGTCCATCTCCAGGGGCACCCCGCCGAGCGTCGACACCGCGTCCACGAAGAAAAGAACGTCGTGGCGCCGGCACAAATCGGCAAACCCTTCCAGGTGATTGAGCATGCCGGTGGAGGTCTCTCCATGAACCATCGCCAACAGATCGTACTTGCTTTTTTTTAGCTCGTCCTCGACCTGCTCGACCTGGAAAGCCTCGCCTGCACCCTTTTCGATTACCGTCAGCTTGCCGGCATGATGGCGCGCAATTTCCGCCAGGCGGGCTCCGAAATTCCCGTTGTTCAGGATAATGGTTTTCTTCGCTCCGAGAGAGCAGAATACCGCGTCGATCGCTCCGGAACCGGAGGAAGGCAGGACGAACACCCGACCGCGGGTGCGATAGGTTTTCTGGAGCTTTTCGAGAACGCCGCGATAGGTATCCACCCAAAGGTCGCCGTAATGCGGCAGATTCGGCCGGACCAGCTCCTGCAGGACCTTCGGGTCCACGTCGCAGGGTCCGGGCAGGGAAAGCTGATAGTTGCGCATCAGCGAATCACCCTACCTGAGGCCTTCCCGCCCATCAGGCTCTCGATTTCCGCGCGGGTGGAATAATTGAAGTCACCCTGGATGGAATGGCAAAGGCACGAAGCTGCCGCGGCGAAGGCCACGGTTTTTTCCGGGGATTTCAGCTCCTCCGTCGTGGAGGCATAGATCAGGCCTGCCGCGAAACTGTCGCCGCCGCCGATCCGGTCGACGATGTTGGCGATCCGATACGGGGCATACGTTCCCCCGGACTCGGGGGCAAAAAAGGACCGGTTCGACTCGGCATCGTAGAGCATGCCGCCCCACTTGTTGTCATCCGCGGAAACACTCTCCCTCAGCGTGAAGGCGACCCGCTGGACGTTGGGGAAAGCGTCACATATCCGCCGGGCGACCAGCGGGTAGCGGTCCACGGAGAGCTTCCCCGCCTCCGCATCGGAGTTTTCCGCTTGGATACCCAGAACGTCCTCGGCATCCTGTTCATTGGCGATCACGATATCCACCAGGGGCAGGAGATCCGTCATGACGCTTCGAGCCAACTCCTTCGCGGGCACTCCTTTTTCCCAGCGCCAAAGCTTGTTTCGGAAATTTAGATCGCACGAAACGGTGACGCTCTTTGCCCGCGCGGCTTCCAGCATCGCCTCTTTCACCGTGGCAGCGGCGGCCTTCGACAGTGCAGGGGTGATGCCGGTGATGTGCAGCCACCCGGCGTCCGCCAGTATTCGTTTCCAGGGAAATGCGTCCTTGGCCGTCAGACAGATCGAGGAGTGTTCCCGGTCGTAGGTCACCTTGCTCGGTCTCTGGTTGGCGCCCGTTTCCACGTAGAACAGCCCCATCCGGCCTTCCCGCAGCTGGATATAGTCCGTATGGATTCCGATTCCCCGAAGGAAGTGGATGCAGGCTTTGGCGATGTCGGAATCCGGCAGCGCCGTCACGAAATAGGCCTCTTTTCCCAACATCGCCAGGGAGGCCGCGACGTTTGCCTCGGCGCCCGCGAAAGAGAACCTGACCTTACCGGGCAGAGCCTGCAGCAGGCGCAGCTTTCCTTCCGGTTCTATCCGGCCCATGATCTCCCCGAACGTGACGATTTTATTCATTCGCCCTGACCCTCTTGACGATACGGCGGGCGGCTTCGGCATTCCGGAAGATCGCCTCCCAATCCTTGGCGCCGAGCAGGTCGCGTTTGGCGATCCAGGAACCGCCGACCGCCGCAACCCGCTTTTGATTCAGATAGTCCTGCATGTTCTTTTCGTTCAGCCCGCCCAGGGGGATATACTCGATTCCGAGATGCTCATAGGGCCCGTTGATGCCGTTTAAATAGTTAATCCCTCCCATGAGCTCGGCGGGGAAAAACTTCATGAGCCGAAAGTCGTATTCCAGGGCGGTCTCGATATCGCTCGCCGTCGATATGCCGGGGGCGAAGGACAGCCCGAGCTTGAGGGATTCTTCGATCACCCGCCGGTTGGTTCCCGGGGCGACCGCAAAATCAGCGCCTTCCTCCGCTATCGAGCGAACCTGCTGGGGAGTGAGGACCGTGCCGATTCCCGCCAGCATCCCCGGATACTGCTTCTTGATTATCCGCAGAGCATCCAGGGCGACGGGGGTTCTCAAGGTCAGCTCCAACCCCCATACGTCCGCCTTCATCAGGGTTTCCATGAGGGGTCCGACGGTTTCTATTTTTTCCACCACCACGACCACCAGTACGCCATACTTCCGTATCCTGTCTCGAATGGAATCGTCGAAGCTTTTTTTCGCCATCGCTCGCTCCCCGTCAGATCGTAAGCTTCCGGTCCCTGGCCGTTACGGGCCAGGTGTCCACCCAATCCCCGGACGCGGCCACCACGCGGACGTTCTGGTGCAGGGCAAACGTCGGGCAGATATGCGTGGGCAATATATACAGCTCGTCGCCGACCTTGAATCGCCGGCAGTCCTCCGCCTCGAACACCCAATGCTCCTCGCTCTGGAAAAGCGGCTTCAGGCCTTCGGCGTTGAACACGATACCCCGCTCGGCGGGAGGGTCGGTGGCAATGGCCTTGCTGCCGGCATCCAGGGTGATTCTTCCGGCTCCGGGCATGCTGACGATCCTGGAAAACAGCAAGGCAGCCGGTTGAAAGAGCATGTCTTGGTAGCGCTTGAGGTTGTTCCAGTCGTGGAGAAAACAGGTTCCCGGGGAAAGCTCGAGGTGCTCGAATTTCGCGTAGCAGGGGAAAGTCGAGGTCCCGCCCATGACCAGGCGCGGGACCTTTCCCCCTTTTCGCTCCACCCTGTCCTTCAGGCGGTTCAGGGCGGCAAGACAATCCTCCGCGGCGGACATTCTCTCTTCCGGGTCTTCCTGGTTGTTGTGCCCGTCGAAGCAATGGAAACCGCCGGGTACGATTCCCTTCAGTTTCCCGAGTTCCAGATAAAACTCCGCGGCGTTATCATCCGGCGGCACTCCCGTCCGCCCCATCCCGGGATCGATGTCCAGCAGGACTTCGATCTTCAGGCCCGCCTGCGAAAACTTCTCGGAGAGCTCCGCCGCGATGCGGCGGTCGTCGGCGATCACCTGGAAGGAAACATCCGCATGGGCTCTGCACAACTCGCCCAGCCGGAGGATGGCGGGCCCAACCGGCTGGTAGGCCAGGAGGACGTCTTTCGCGCCGCACCTTGCCAGCATTTCCGCTTCCGCGATGGTCGCGCACTTGAACTTGCGGATCCCCGCCTCCCGCTGGATGTGTACTATTTGCTCCGTCTTGTGGGTTTTTATGTGAGGCCGAAGCCTGTCCGGCTTGCCGGCGATGGAAACGGCCATCGCCGTGTTGCTTCGGATCTTTTCGGGGTAAACCAGCAAGGCCGGCGAAGGCAGCGCCGCAGAGTTCCTCACGAAATAGGATGGATCCATTACTGGTTCACGTTGATGGCGCCGGTGATCATGGAAACCAGGTCGTCCACCGTCACATCCGCGATCATTCCTTTTCCGGCAACCAGCCCATGCCGCAAGATGACGAATTTGTTGCTGACCTGAAGGGCGTATTCGATGTTATGCGTGATGAGCACGATGGGCAGCCCGCGATTGCTCAGCTCCTTGATGAACCTCAAGCCGTTTTTCGACTCCGCCACGCCCAGGGCGGCGAACGGCTCATCCAGGAGGGCGAGCTTTCCTCCCCAGTGGAAGAACCGGCCCAGAACGATCGCCTGCCTCTGCCCTCCCGACAGCAGCCCCACCTGGGTTTTCACCGAAGGGACGTTGATCACCATATCGGTCATGACTTTCCTGGTCTCTTTCTGCATCGCGCGTTCTTTCAATACGCGGAACATGGGAAACCGGCCGCACAGCTCTCGGCCGATGAAGAAATTTGCGCTCACGCTGGCGTTTTCGCACACGGGGCTGTTCTGGTACACGGTCTCGATCCCTGCCGCGCGGGACTCGGCCGGGGAGGAAAATTCCACCTTCCTTCCATCCAGGAAGATTTCCCCGTCGTCCGCCCGGTGATTCCCGGCAATGATCTTGATCAAGGTGGATTTCCCCGCGCCATTGTCACCCAACAGGCCCAGAACGTCCCCCTTGTAGACCTCGAAACTCACCCCTTTCAAGGCTTCCACTTTACCGAAGCTCTTTTTGACGTTCCTTACCTGCAGAACAGGAGTATTGTTCTCAGCGCCATTCATCTTCTGCTCTCCTCTAAGTATCAACACAGGACCCGAGAGGGAAACTCCGCGCGGCCTCGAATTCCGAGATTCAGGCAGAACAGCGCGCCGGCTCCCGGGCCTTCTTCGTCCCGCTTGTCCCCACCCGCGGTGGAGATGTAAATGTCCTGGCAGTCCATTCCGCCGAAAGTCAGGCAGGAGACTTTCCTGGCCGGCAGCTCGACCCGCAGCACTTCCCGCCCCTCGGGGCTGAACCTGACGATGCATCCCCCGTTCCAGCGGGCCGACCAGAGGTAGCCTTCCGCATCGACGGTCAACCCATCCGGCTCTCCCTCGCTGGCCGGAACCCGGATCAGCACCCGCTGGTTGCTGATGGTCCCGCCTGCATTGTCGTAATCGAACACGTAGATCTCGCCCTTGGCCGAATCCGTGTAGTACAGGCGTTTTCTGTCCGGGGAAAACCCCAACCCATTGGAAATGCCGATACCCTCCAGCAGCCTGGTAATTTTCCCGTCCCTCCCCAGCCGGTACAGGCAGCCCGGACGCTTCGGGGTGGACATCGTTCCGCAGAAAACCCGGCCCTCCGGATCCGCTATCACGTCGTTGAACCGGGTTTCCCTCTCCTCCGGGATCTCCTCGATCACCGTGGACAGTTCGCCTCGTTTCCAGGTCCGGACGGCCCCCCTGGCCATGAAGAGCAGCAGTGAGCCGTCCGCTTGAATGGTGAATCCCCCGATCACCTCGCCCGCATATATCCTCTCGTGCCGGCCTTCCCGCGGATCGTAGCGATAGATGCTTCCATTGGGGATGTCGAGCCAATACAGCTTCTGCTCGCCCGCATGCCACAGGGTTCCCTCGCCGACCACCAGTCGGGTGTCCGCAACGATTTTTGGTTTCACAAGCCGCACCTCATCAGGGCACAATTTGCCGCTTCAGCTCTTCGGAGACCAGGTAGTCCTTGTAGGCGAAAAGCGCCGGCGTTCCCCCGGTATGGAGAAATAGCACCACGTCCTTTTTCCCTAGCAGGCCTCTTTGTATATGGTCGAGCAGGCAGGCCATGGCTTTGCTGGAGTAGATGGGATCCAGGAAAATTCCTTCGGTCCTGGCCAGGGTTTTAAGCGCTTCGATTCCCTGGGGACTCGGTATGCCGTATCCCTCTCCGATATACTCGCTGGAGGTTTGAATGTCCTCGGGCCGGATGCTGCAGGAAAGTCCGATCCTGCGCGCGGTCTGGCCGCAATACTTGGCGATGAGGTCCGCGGCTCTCTCTGTTCTGGTTTCCGGAGTGATGCCGACGATTTTCAAGTCGCTCCTCAAGGCTATTTTCCCCAGTTCAAAGCCGGACTGCGTGCTGTCGTAGGAGCAGAGGTACAGGTGGGTGGGTTTGATCCCCAGTTTCCTGCACTGCTGCATGATTTCACAGAAGCAGTTGGTGTAGGAGATGACATCGAAGGAAAGGTCCTCATTGTTGGCCATGCGCACGACATAGGTCTTCTTGCCTTTTCGCTGGAGATCTTCGGCAAGATCATACATGACCTTTCTCTGCTGCTCGGCCGTCGCTTCGATCAGGTGAACCGTCGCACCGGCCAGGAGGTCCAGAAGCAGGTTGCCTTGAATGTCCCTGCCCTCGCCTGCCACCAATTCCCTGAGCACCAGATGCACCTGAAGCCCCAGCACGTTGCAGGCGGCCACCAGCTGCCGGGAATAGTTGGACTGAACCCCGGCCCCACCGACGATGGTGTCCGCGCCCTTTTTCAGCGCGTCCGCGAGCAGGAACTCGAACATCCGGGTCTTGTTGCCACCGAAGGCCAGTCCAGTGAGGTCATCCCGTTTCATGAAGATTCGCGGTCCCCCGAGGGCTTCGGACAATCTGGGAAGCTCCTGCAGCGGCGTCGGCAGCTCCGCCAGCTTGACCCTGGGGAACTTCGAAATTCTCCTGCCCAGTTCCTTGATGCTCAGGACTTTTTTCACCTAAACCTCCACCACCATCTCCACCTCCACGGCGATGTTGCCCGGCAGATTCGAGGTTCCCAACGCGCTGCGAGCGTGCTTTCCCGCTTCGCCGAAGATTTGCAGCATCAGCTCGGAGGCCCCGTTGACGACCTTCGGCTGATCGTGGAAATCCGGCGCGCTGTTGACGAATCCGGTGATTTTGACAATCCGCTTGATCTTGTTCAGCGATCCGGTCAGGGAGCAGATTTCCGCCAGGCAGTTCAATCCCGCCAGCCGCGCCGCCTGGTAGCCATCTTCCAGCGAAATAGTGCCTCCGACCTTTCCAAGATAATGCAGCGAGCCGTCTTTGTAGGTTCCCTGGCCGGAACAGAAAATCAGATTCCCCGACCTGACCGCCGGGATATAGGCCCCTGCGGCCGGGGGAATTTCCGGGAGCCTCAGGCCTAAATCCTTGAATCGCGCTTCATGGTCTTTCACGTTCACCCCTCGATCACATGAGCCTGGGCCGCAGCCTGCTGATCACCGCGTCGAGCACCACGGCGATGATGATGAACCCGCCCCGGAAAATATTCATATAGAAGGGAGGCATTCCCAGGATGGAGATCGCGGTGGATATGGCGCTCAGCAGGACCGCGCCGGCAAAAACCCCCGTGAGATTGCCGATGCCGCCCTGCATGCTCACCCCGCCGATGACCACCGCGGCCATGGCCTCGAAGAGCATGCCGGTGCCTATGCCCGGAGAGGAGCCGTTGGTCCTCGCGGCGATGAGCCATCCGGCGAAAGCTGCCAGGACCCCGCTCAGCATGAAAACTCCCATCAGGACCCGGTCGACGCGGATTCCGGCGTTATAACTCGCCGTGCGGTTGTCACCGACAAGGTAGATATATTTTCCGAATCGAGTTCTTGTCAGGAACATGAAAAAAAAGGCGTAAACGGCGATCATGATCAGGATCATCAGAGGAATCGGCCCGACGTTGGTCCGCGCCACGGCGAGCAACTCCGGCCGGAGCTTTACGATGCCGTAGCCATGGGTCAGGATCAGGCCAAGGGCGCGATAAATCAGGTATCCGGCCAAGGTCACGATGAACGAGCTGATCCGCATGTTGATGATGAAAAAGCCGTTGAAAAGACCGATGACCCCGCCCATGAGCAGCACGATCCCCAGGGTCAGGAACCCGTTCAGCAGCAGGCCTGATGCGTCGGTGCTGGTCCCGGTCAGGTAGGCCGTGACCACGGCAGCCAATCCCAGCACCGATTCCACGGAAAGATCCATCTCCTTGCTGATGATGCACATGGCCTCGGCAACCGCCAGTATTCCGACGAACACCGCGTGATAGAAGATATTTTTGTAGATGCCCCACTGGGCGAAACCCTTGATGGTCAACGAGAAGACCGTGAGGACGACGAGCAAGATGAACCAAACGATGTGATCCAGCACCCAGCGCAGGATGTCCTTCTTGTCTAAACGAATCATGGCTTCCTCGCTCTGCCGGGAAAAAAGGGACTGCCGGTCATGCTATTCTTGCTTCAGCATTCCCCGGCAGTCCATGATGCCAAAAAGCGGGTGTTTCGGGGTCGGAGCTTACTTCTTTGCCTGGTTACCCCAGAACTTCGGGTCGTCCACGTTTTTCATGGTGATCACGGAACCGGGTATTCTCAGCACGGGGCCGTACGACTCTTCCTCCAGCACCGACGGGAAGCCGCCGACGGTATAGTTCCCGAGCTTGATTTTCTTCTTGGCGATGATGTCCTTCAGGAACATGGACACCCCTTCGGCCTGCGCCGCGAGCGGCTGTTCCACGGTGGACTGAAGCCATCCGTCGCGCACCAGGTTCAGCCCCATCGGCATACCGGCCGTCGAGACCATGATCACCTGTCCCTTTTCGTAGCCCTTGGTCTCCAGCACAGCGCTGATGGCCGCGGCCAGATGTTCGGCGTGGGAAAAGATAAGATCCGTCTTCGGATAGGCCACCATGTAGTCGTCGGCGATGTTGGCGGCGTTGGAGGCCTCCCAACCATTGGCGATCTTGGTGGCGATCTGCACCGCGGGATACTGCTTCATGGTTTCCTGAAAGCCTTCCTCGATCAGGACGGTATAGGAGTCCCCCGGGTCCCCCATGATGTCCAGGACGGTGCCCTTGACCGAGCCGTTTTTCTCCTTCAGCAGCCGGGCTACCTCCCCCGCGACCAGGATGCCCATGCGCTTGCAGCCGGCGACCGAAGTGAAATCCACCTTCGTCGAGCTGACGATTCTATCGAAGGCGATGACCGGAATGCCTTGGGCCCTGGCCTTCTGCACCCCGTCGATGACCGCGTCGCCGTTGCAGGCCGCAAGGATGATGGCCTTCGGCTTTTGGGTAATGGCGTTGTCCAGCTGGTTTAACTGCAGGGTAACGTCCTCGTTGCCGGCGACCAATTCCCTGCACTCGTAGCCGGCAGCGGTTACGTACTTGGCGATCATTTTCGAAGCGGTGGTCTGGAATTCGTCGAACTGGTTGGGTGAGAGGTAAAAGACTAGCCCTCCTTTTTGCGCATAGGCTTGAAAGCACAGCAGACCGAGCACGATAGCCAGGCAAAGCATGATTCTACTGTTCTTCATCTACCTGCCTCCTTTAAGAATTTCAAAAAAGCATAAAATAGAAAACTGTGGTTGTCAAGAAAAAACGTCATTGTTGCACCGGCGTCTGGAAAAACTTGACAGCGACTTCTTCCGAACTATAGACTTCATTTCAGCAACGGGGGTTCCAAATGAAAACTCCACTCATTATGGCTGTTTCGGATTTGGAGCAGCAGATCTTCAAGCCTTTCGGGAGGATCTTGAATCCCAAACCGGGTGAAACCGCAAGCGCGCTGGATAAGGACGTATTTAAGTTTTATGTCCCCTTCACGGAACATTCCGGGGGCTGGCAGATCGGCTTTCTATCATACACCGGCAAAATACTCGATCAACTGGAATGCCACCCCAACACCCCCGAGGTTTTCTCTCCTTTGAAAGGGGATGCCCTACTAGTCCTTGCCACGGACCCCGAGAAAGAGAACGACTACCGGGCGTTCAAGCTGGAAAAACCGATCGTCCTCAGCCCCGGGGTATGGCACGGAGTGATTTCCTTGTCGGAGAAAGCGGAAATCCTCATTGTTGAAAACCCTGACGTGGTGGATGAGTTTCACAAGCTTGCGCGGCCAATAAAAGGAGAATAACCATGAAAGCGGCAGTCTGGAACGGCCCCAACGACCTTTCCATCAAGCAGGTGCCTCGCCCGTCGGCTTCCGAAGGGGAAGTCCTGATCAAAACGAAGGCAGTTGGAATATGCGGCAGCGATCGGGAGGTTTTCGAGGGAAGGTTCAAGCAGAGCCAGGCGCCGCTGATTCTCGGACATGAAGGCGGTGGGATGGTCGAAGAACTCGGACCCGGAGTGCGCAGGATAAAGAAGGGAGACCGGGTCATCGTGGAAGCCCTGCTGTTCTGCGGCCAATGCGACAATTGCCTGGCGGGCAGATACAACCTCTGCATCAACCACAAGGTGATCGGAATGATTGGTTGGCAGGGAGAGTACGCGGAGTATTTCGTCGCCCCGGAGAAGAACTGCCACGTGCTGCCCTCGAAAATTTCCTGGGAGGAAGCCGGGCTCATCGACACGCTGGCGGGGCCCGTGCACGGCGTTTCCAGCATCAACATCCCCATGCAGGGTTCGGTGGCGGTCTTCGGCCCGGGGCCGGCGGGCCTGTTTTTCTGCAAGCTGGCGAAGATCCGAGGCGCGTCGAGGATTTATCTGATAGGAACGCGGGATAACCGGCTGGGCTTCGGGAAAAGCTACGGCGCGGACATCATCCTGAACGCGAAACGGGAGGATGCGGTAAAGGAAATATTGAAGGATACCGGAGGCAAAGGGGTCGATGTCGTCATCGAATCCGCCGGGTCCGAAAAGGCATTGAACGACGGAATGAAGGTCTTGAGAAAGGGCGGTTTGCTCATGGTCTACGGCGTGTTCGGCGGAGGTCCCATTCCCGTCGATATTCAGCCCATACAGCTCAATGAATTCCTGGTTGTAGGAATCAACGGCTATCCGAACAAATATCCCCTGACAATGAAACTGATCGAGGAGGGGATCGTCGATGTGAAAAGCCTTGTTTCCCACAAATTCTCCCTCGAGCAGCTCCCGGATCTTTTCGCCAGCGGATTTATCGCCGAAAGACGCGACAACTATCTGAAGGGGGTCGTCCTTTTCTAAAACCCCGCGCTGGCAGCCTCCGCCGCCAGCGGCGCTCCCGAGGGCTTGATGGATATATATGACCGGCTGAAGGTAAAGAAGCTTCTCAACGCCCGAGGGACCCTGACGACTCTCGGCGGCTCGACAATGCCCCCCGAAGTACTGGAGGCGATGCTGGAGGCTTCCCGGGCCTACGTGAATATCGACGAGCTGCTGCGCAAAGCCGGAGAAAGGATCGCGGAGCTCATCGGAGTGGACGGGGCCTTCATCACCTCGGGAGCAGCCGCCGCCCTGGCCGTTTCAGCGGCGGCCTGCATGGCCGGCACGAACCCGGCGAATATCCGGCGGCTGCCGGACAGCGCCGGAATGCGAAATGAAATCATCATGCTGAAATGCCACCGCTTCGGCTTTGACCAGGCCGTTCGAATGGCGGGGGCGCGAATCGTGGAAGCAGGCCTGCCGGAGCGTACCCTTCCGGAGGAACTGGAAGCCGCGCTGAGCGAACACACGGCCGCTTTTCTATACCTTGCCGAAGCGGAAACCGCCGGAGGGTCCTTGCCCCTCCCGCAAATCACCGGGCTCATGAATCAGAGAGATATTCCGGTGATCGTGGATGCGGCCGTCGAGCTCTATTTGAATCAAGACTTCGAACGGGAGATGCGCGGCTGGGAACAGACGGTCGAAGTATTCAGCAAACAGCTGTCGGGCGTTGCGGGAGTCAAGGTCCGGCGCGGCTTCCCGTCGCCGCCGGGCATTCAACCCGTAGGAATTCCCCGGGCTTACGTAGAGCTCGACCGGTCTCGGACAGGCGTATCCTCCGAGCAGGTTCGAAAAGAACTGCAGGAAGGCGATCCCGGGATTGAAGCGGATCTCCACGGGGATTGCCTCGTCCTGAATCCCCAGCTGCTGACCATGAAAGAGGCAAAGGCAGTCGCTCGCAGACTCGTTGCCATACTTCAACCATGAATCGTGAAAAGGAGAAGCAGATGACTGTTCGGCAAAAAAAAGTGGGGCTGATTACCCTGAGCCTTTCCAGAGAAAGAACCGACCTCGCGGAGGCCTTTGGCAAAAACGCTTTCCAAGCCCTGGAATCCGCCGGCATGGAAGTCTGCGGCAGCAAGGAGCTTGTTTTCGAGACCGAGCAATGCATCGCCGCAGCCCGCAAGTTGAAGGAAAAAAATGTCGATTGCCTGCTGCTGCTCCTGGGCACCTGGGTTTTCGCGCCGACGGTCGTAGATACGCTGCGGGCGGTCGACGTTCCTTTCGGGATCTGGGCCGAGGACAACCCGGGCTCGTTTTCTCTCACCGCCGGCGGAGTGGTTCACGGCTCGCTGGACGAGCTGGGCTTGAAGCACAGGTTTTTCTACGGATCGCCCAGGTCCGCCCGCCTGATGGCGGAAATATCCGCCTTCATCGGGGCAACCGCCTGCGCTCGGGACCTTGACGGCAGCAGGCTGGCCGTGGTCGGCGGCCGGGTCATGGGCATGTACACGACCATGGCGGACATCATTCAGGTAAAAAGCATCTTCGGAGTGGAAACTGAACATATCGACTCCGTGCGGGTGTATATGACCGCGGAAAGCCTGGCCGGAAATGAGGTGGCCAAAATCAAGAACAAACTTCTCGAGAGCTTCGGCGGTATCAACACGAAAGAGCCCGTGCTGGAGAAATCCATCCGGCTGTACATCGCCTTGAAAGCCGTTCTGGAAAAGGAAAAGTACGGAATTGCCGCCATCAAATGCCAGGAGGAAATGATCAACAGCTACGCCTGCTTCTGCCTGGCGAACTCTCTGCTGAACAACGAAGGATTCACGGTTTCCTGTGAAGCGGACATCAACGCCGCGCTGATGATGAAGATCTTGAGCACGATTTCCGGAGGTATCGCCCTGTTCGGGGACGTCAACCACCTGGACCTCGAACGCGGCGAGCTGCGCATCGTAAACTGCGGATCGATGCCGACGCTCATGGCCGACGGCGAAAAAAAGGTAAATCTGGAGAACCAGTATGAGTATATGGGCGAGGCGGGGGGGGCGACCACCGTGTTCTCCATCAGAAGCTCTCCGGTCACCATTGCCAGGCTTTTCCGTTTGAGCGGCCGCTACGCCATGGTGGCGGCGGAGGGCAAGACGGAGGAGTTTCCCAGGGAAAGATTCAAGGAAGCGCGCGAATACTGGCCCCATGCGCTGGTGAAGCTGGACTGCGATTCTCATGATCTTGTCCAGAATATTCGATCGAACCACATGCACCTTTGTTTCGGAAAGCACCTGGAGGCCCTGAAAGAGTTCTGCTCCTTGAAAGGGCTGGAGTTCATCGCTCTCAAGGGGGGAGCACGATGACCCGGAGCTTCGAGGAGCTGGAACGTCTGCTCCACCAGGGATCGCGCAGGCGCCTGGTGCTGGCCATGGCGGAGGAGGAGGACGGCCTGAAGGCCGCCGTGGCCGCCGCCAAGGCAGTGGTAGAGCCGGTGCTGCTCCGCAATGAGGAGCGCGTGAAGGTACACTTGGGCATGCGCCGTACCATCTGTCGCTCGTTGCCCGCGTTCGTTCTGGTTGCTGCGTTACTCCTGCTGGCGGTGGGTAACCAAGCCGACGGGCAGGAGGCAAAACAGAGCGCCTCGGCAACGCCGCCCCAGGTTAGCTTTGCCGCACAGGTCGCCCCGATCTTCGCGGCCAAGTGCAATTTCTGCCACCACCCGCAGAATGCGGTGAAGGTGGACCTGACGCGCCCCTTCGACCCCAAGGTGGGCATCATCTTGCGGGCCAACACCTGGACCAAGTCAGGGAAGAAGTATCTCGTGGTTCCCGGCGACCCCGAGGCCAGCGCGCTGATCCTTAAAGTTGAAGCAGCTGAGCTCGACGTGCATGTTGACGGCGATCCCATGCCTTGGAACATCGATCCCCTCACCGAGCAGGAGCGAGAGAGCCTGCGACAGTGGATTTCCGGCGGTGCGCTGAACGACTCGTTCTACAAGGGCACGATTGCCCGGATCTTCGGCGACGGCATTTCACTCGGTTCCAGAGGCGGCAAGTGCGCCTACTGCCACTACGCGGGCGCTTCCTTCGGGCTGGATTTGACGAACCCCTTCCATCCAGCCCGGGGGCTGGTGAACGTACGGGCGACTTTTGGCGGCATCCGCGTCAAGCCGGGGGACCCACCAGGCAGCCTCCTGTTCGCCAAGGTGGGCGGCAGCGAGCTGCCGCCGGGCCGTGGCCGTCCCATGCCGCTGCACTTCTTGCGGCTCACCGCCGCCGAGAACCAGATCCTGCGCGGCTGGATCGCTCAAGGAGCCCGCGACAACTGAGCCTGTGCGACGCCCGACGGATGATACTTCGTTATGTCCGATGCCGTCCCGGCCGCGCCGGGCGAGGTCCGCGCTCGAGTTCGTAGACGCGATCAGGGGGAAGCCCGGCGGGGCTGATGATGTGCGAACCGGGCGGGACCTTCGTGCCCTTTCGTATATATGCCCGCAGCCCGATCACGCTCCCGTCGCCGATCGTGACACCGGGACTGATATAGGCTTCTGCACCGATAAGGCAGTTTCTCCCGATCCGCACGGGGTCCAGGATCAGGATTCCGTTTTCGTATACGTGTGGCGTAATCACCGCGTCGCCGCCGATAACCGTGTTGTCGCCGATGCTCACCAGGTACGGGTCGTTCAGCTGCAGGGTGTTGATCCAGACGCCTCTGCCCAGCCGGCAGCCGGCGAGCCGGTAGAACATCCGAGAAACGAAGGTCATAGGCACGTACGCGAGTAGCATGCGCCACGCCAGGGTGAAGATGCCGCCCTCAAGCATCCAGAAAAGTGTCACGCGCGAAGCTCCGCGATACCTGCCCGGTCTCACTGCGAATGAGAGAATCCGCATGACGATTCCCATGAACAGCAGCCCGAAAAAAAAGAAAAGGAAGAATGATCCCGCGATGCAAAATGCGAAAAGGACGACCCCGCCTGCGGCGGGTAGGCTGGCCTCGCGCACGGCAGGCGCGATGAAACGAAGAAACGCTAGCATCGCGACGAATATGGAGGGGGCGAGGCTTACCCCGAGTATTCCCGCGTAGAACGCATAGGCAATCAAGGTCAGGATGATCTGCGCGACCAGCGAGCCGCTCAGCCGTTCGAGGATCCTCATGGCGAGCCTCGCACGGGAATCCGGTCGCCCCTTACGGCTCTCCTCGCCTGCTTCTCCCGATACAGGGCCTCGCGCAATATGGACATTTCCTGCACCCGCTTCTTCCCCAGTGGATAGAAGCGCATCGCAGCTAGGAACACCGCCAACGCGATCAAAGTCAAGCCGGGAATGCCTATGCGCAGCGCCAGAAGGGTCCGGGGCGACTGCGGAAACTCACCCGCGACGAAGCGACCAACTCCAAGGACGAAGGCCGTCCCGCCGCCGATAAAAACGAGGGAGAACCTTTCCACGAAGTTGAAAACACCGAAGTACATGCCCTCACGCCGAACGCCGGTGAGGAGCTCGTCCTCATCGATCACATCGCTGAGCACGATCTCCCGCACCAGGGTGATGCCGGCGTTGGCGGCGCCGAGGGCGGCGAACATGACGATCCCCTGGATGAAACTGCCCACGAACAGGCCGGGGAGTGTCAAAAGCGCGTACGCACCCACCGACCAGATCAGCGTCGACTTCGCGCTCGTACGGAGCATGATCCACCGCCAGAGGGGATAACAAAGGAGCGAGGTGCCGAACATGGCCAGAAAAAGAGTCCCCATCTGCGCCTCGGGAGCCCCCAGGACATACTTATTGAAGAAGGAGGCCATTGTGGACAGCCAGCCCCAGATGAAATTGACGGCGAGCAGCGCGGGAGCGAGCGCTAGGAATGATTTATGAGTGAAGGTGGCCTTGAACGCCGGAAGCAGCGGCAGGCTTCCCTCACGTTCGCGCTCGGGGCGCTCGCGGCTTCCCAGAAGCGAAATCCAGAACCCAGCCCAGGCGACTACGGCGATTCCCGCGGCAGTGAGCGACCAGCCCGCGAACGTACCGTACCTGTTCGCGAGCAGCTTGACCATTAGCGGCATTCCGCCCAGCGCGGCCAGCAGGCCCACGACGGCGCAGATTTGACGGTAGATCGAAACGGTGGCCCTCTGCTTTAAATCGGAAAACATCTCCGGAAAAAGGGCCGCGTAACACGTGTTCACCACGCTGAACAGCAGGTCGAAGAGCCCGATCGTGGCGAAGAGATAGAGAAAGATTCCCAGATGGTGGGGCTGCGCGAGTGCCTGGCCGCCAACGGGCGGAGTCCAGATCAGAAAAAATAGAAGCGCGACAACAGGGGAGCCGAAGAAGATATACGGGATGCGGCGGCCCCAGCGGGATCGTGTCCTGTCCGAAAGCTGGCCGACAAGGGGATCATTGAGCGCGTTCCAGATGCCGTAGGCGATCACGTATGCCAGGCTGATCAGGCCGATTTCCAGCCGTACCACATCGGCGTAGAAGAAGATCAGGTAACCCGAGATGGCATGGTAGAGCAAAGGGGAAGAAAGCGTGCCGATCGAATAAGCGACCCACTTGCCCTTAATGCGCATCCAATCCTTCTTGCACCCGATCGGTCACTGGCGTTCCAAGTGCGCTATTCTACTTATGCCATTTTATCCTAGAGTCCGCGTGCCCACAACCTTTTCACGCTCTAGCGCTTTTCTTACAGGCTGAAGCCGCCGAAAAAATCGAAGCGGAAGCTTTTCAGCGGGTAAGGCTGGAACTGTGTGGCCGGTGGCACATCATTGAACACCCTCCACAACAGGCGAGCCCCCAGGTGGAATCCGGAAAGCCGCAGGGCCAGCCCTCCGCCCACCTGGCCGAAGATCGACAGCTCCAGCGGGTCCTCCACTGCGGGCAGGCCGTACTCCTCGTAGGCGCTGATGTCCACCCGCCCGGCGCTCCCGGCGCCGGCCTCGAGGAATGGATCCAGCACGAAGCCCCGCAGGAAGTGGTAGCGCAGGTCCAGCGAGCCGACCCAGTCCAGATACCAGAGGTACTGCAGATCCGGGTATGGGGATTCCAGGCGTTGGAAGTCCGCCAAATAGGTCATGCCGAAGCCGACATGGTCCACCAGCACTTCCCAATATAGACCGGAAAGAAGGTTGGCCTGTTCGTCGAACTCCTCCAGGATCGACTCGTACGTCGGCCGGTTAAGCATTTCCGCACCCGCACTGACCCCCAAGCGGAAACTGTCGCCGAAAACCGCGATAGGTGTGAGCATTGCGGCTGCCGCCAGCAGCCCCAGCAGAGCCTCGCCTCCGGCTGGCTGAACGGCGAGATTTCTGTTACGCTCGCAATGTTCGCGAGGACGAGGGGAGCTCTTGGCAGGCACGGTCGTGATTGTGGCCAATACCCATCTGATCCGGCAGGCGTTGAGCCAGTCGCTGCAGCCGCTCGGTTTCAAAGTCCACGAGTTCGCGGAGGCCGCCGCGGCGATAGCGAAGCTCAACGCCCTGGCTCCCGACCTGTTCGTCATCGACGTCGACGGTGCAGGCAGGGCGTGGCGCCCCCTGGCGGCCGGACTGCAGGCGAGCGCCGTGACGATCGTGCTGCTGGCGGGCCGCTTCGGTCTGGAGGACGCGCACGAGGCCCTGGCCGCCGGGGTGGCCGGGGTGATCCTGAAGCCGTTTCAAAAAGAGACCACGGTGCGGTTGGTGGAGCTTCTCCTGAAACGCCGGGGGCTGCGCCCCCGGCGCGCGGCGCCTCGCTTCGTCCCGCCGCAGGACGCCTTGCTGCAGTACCGGGGCCTGGGCCGCTGGGAACGCGCCTCCGTGCACAACCTGGCCGAAGGCGGCCTGGCTGTGGCGCTCGCCGGCCCCGACGCGCAGCCCGGAGTGAACCGTAACGCGCTCATTCCCTCGGCCACCCTCCAGATCGGTTCCGCCGAGGCGGTCGTGTCCCTGCAGGGCGTTCACCGCTCACCGGGCATCGCCGGCCTCAGCCTGGTACGGTTCCTGGAAGGAAAGGGCACGGTTACGCACCTGCTGGCGCAGCTCCATGCCCGGGTGTTCGGCCCCTTGGGGAAAAAACGAAAATGGTAGCGATATTCCTGATTCTCCCGCCGCTGCTCTGCGCCGGCCTGTACCTGTTCGGACTGGTGACGGCCGTCTCCCAATCGTCCCTGTTCTACTGGCTATTAGCGGTCACGGTCCTGGCTGCGATCCTGGCCGCCGCCTGGCGCCGCAAACGTAACATCGTGCTGATGAGCGCCTGGCTGTTCCTGTTTTGCGGTATGCTCCTGTTCAGTCTGAGCGAGATCGTGGAGTTTTACCTGGGGGAAGGCCAGCTGTGGATCGCCGAGCTCTTCGAGGCGGCTTCGTTCTTTCCCCTGGTGATCTTCATCGCCTATGCAGCCTCCCCGCTGAGGCTCATCATCCTGCCCGGCCGCCGGCGCGCGGTCTACCTGGCCCTCGGCGCGGTTGTCCTGCTGGCGATCGGAGTCCTGGTGCTCCTGCCCTGGCTCGCGCTGCCGCAATCGGCAAAACCAGGTTTCTCCCCGCGGCACGCCATGCGGCTGCTCAAGCCTCTGCTGGATGCGGTGCTGTTGGAACCGCTGGGGCTAATTGTGCTGGTGCTGGGGGTGAGCCAGGGGCGGGACCCCCTACTGTTGATCGGCCTGGGGCTCATGCTCGGTCTGCCGGCGGACATCCTGGATTCCTACCACCTGCTAAGCCGGCAGGCCGCCCAGGAGCAGCTGGCACACCTGTTCTCCATTGGTTCCCAGCTGTACATCCTGGCCGGAGCCCTGCTCTGCGCAATCTCCCCCGTTCCGCAGGACCGATCGGCCGCATCGGCATCGCCCTGGAAGATCAAGGTTGGGGCCGCGATCTGCCGCAAGGCGGCGGTGTAATCGTGGGCGGACCCCATGCTGAGGAAACAGGCCGGCTGGATCCAGTCCCCAATGGCGGCAGCCTCCGCCGCGGGGGGTTCGGCATCCCAGGCGGGGTGGAGATTTTCCTGGGCGACGCTCCAGAAGGGGTAGAACTGGCCGTTCAACGACGCCACCTCGGCCTCCGACTTCCGGAACAGCGAACCATAGTTGCGAAGGCAGCGAAGCACGTCCGCCGAAGGAATGCCCGATCAGGAGGATCTTCTCCGCCCCGAGGGTGCGGCGTATGGCCTCTATGTCCAGGATGTGTCGCGCCAGGCCCAGCTTCTAGTCTAGGAGTGAAACCCGCGCGGGAAAGGGGACCTGCGGGAGCTTGTCGATGGGGCGATCCGAAACTCCGGACCCTCGCCGGTGCTAGTAGGTGAAGCGGTAGCGGTCTTCGAAGGCCGCCAGAGCCGCCCAGGACCCGGTCTGGAAGACGAAAAGCTTCACACGTCGCTCGTCGTGAAGAACCCGCTCTCGATCCCCGTGGTGGGATCCGTGGCAGGGGCACACCCCTGGGGATTCGGGGCCCTGGGGCCGGCGATGCGCAGCCACACGAACAGGCCCATCCCCGCCATGATCAGGGCGCCCAGGGCCCCGAGCGACCAGGCGCCGAGCCTCTGCAGCAGCAGGCCGCCCAGCACGGGGGCCACCACGTTGGAGAGGCTCTGCATCCCGGTATTCAGCCCCAGCGTTCCCCCGATCTCATCCGGGGACACCGCCTTGGTCAAAGCGCTGGGCAGCACGGTGTTCAGCACGCCGGCCGCCAGGGATAGCGGGGCCAGCACCACCACCAGCAGCGGCACCGAGCCGGTGAAGCCCCAGGCCAGCAGCATGCCGGACATGATCAGCGCTCCGGCGAAGATCATCGTCTTTTCCGCGAAGCGTCGCGCCAGGCGGCCCACGGCCAATCCCTGGACCAGCACCGACAGCACGCCCACGTAGGCCAGCACATAGCCCGTGGACTGGGCTGCCAATCCCAGGCGCGTCAAGGCCACCAGGGAAAAGCTGGAGGTGAAAACACCAAAGGCGAGGGCGTAGAAGAGGGTGGTGATCAGGAGCGGCCCGACGCAGGGGCGGCGCAGCGCGGCGAACATGGCTCCCGCGGTCACCGGCGGGCGCGGGTTCATGGCCATGGCCTTGCGCCGCTCCGCGGTGAGCGACTCGGGCAGGGCCGCCAGGATCCAGATCAGGTTCAGCGCGGAAAGGCCCGCGGCCGCGAAAGCAGGGACCTCGTAGCCCCAGCGGCTCAAGAACCCTCCCAGAGCCGGGCCGATGACGAAGCCGATGCCGAAGGCTGCCCCGATGATCCCCAGACCGCGGGCCCGGTTTTTCTCGTCCGTGAGATCCGTGATGTAGGCTTGGGCCATGGCGATGTTGCCTCCCAGGAACCCGTCGATGATCCGGCTGGCGAACAGCATGGCCAGTGAGCGGGCGAAGCCCAGCAGCAGGAAGCCGGCCAGGCTGGCGGTCACCGCCACGATGAGCAGAGGACGCCGGCCGAAACGGTCCGAGAGACGGCCCAGGAGCGGGGCCCCGAGGAACTGGGCCAGGGCGTTGGAAGTGCCCAGCAGGCCGATCACGAAGGGGGTAGCCTGGAAGGCGGTGGCGTAGTAAGGCAGGAGGGGCAGGACCAGGCTGAAGCCCAGCAGTTCCACGATCACGAACACGAAGATGATAGAGAGGGGGCCGCGTTGCATGATCCGCTGAAGATAACGACGGGACTCTGCTGCCGTCAATCGAAAACCGGTGGTGCACAATAAGAAGGAGCGGGCGCCAGGGGTCAGACCCTCGGCATCTGCGGCAGATGGGCGAAGTGGGCGTCGCGCGTGCACAGCACGGCGCCGTGCTGCGTAACCAGCGCAGCGATCCACAGGTCGTGGGTCGGGATGGGTGTACCCTGCTGGCGGAGCTGCCCGTACAGGCGGGCGAACTGAAAGGTAGTTTCCTCGTCGGCGAACAATAGCGTGACGCGGCGGCGATTGAGGAACAGGCCGAGGACCCCCTCGTTTTCCCGCCCCCGTTTCCCCGCGGTGAAACCGGCGCGCAGCTCGGCTAGAACGACGAAGGGCAGGTAGATCCGCTCGGCCTGTTGCAGGACGCGCACCACTTCGGGGATCCCGGCGCAGAAGTCCCGGTACCGGTTGGTGTCCAAGGCAACCTTCATTTCCAGAGCTCCGGATCCACCCTGTCCATTTCCCCGATCACCCGGTCGAACTCGGGATCCTCGACCCAGGTGCCCGCCAGGTCGTCCAGGTCGTGGTACTCGACCTGCTCATCGGCGATCCCCAGGCCCCTTTCCAGGGCTTCAAGGGCGACGCGGTTCAGGCTCTTGCCTTCTCTTCGGGCCACATCGCGAAGCTTTCGGTTGGCTTTCTCAGGAATATTGCGCAGAGTCATCTGATGGCTTTTCACGATGGCGATGATATCATGGAGTGCAGGCATTTTCAATCCTGGCCGAAGGGCAGCAGGAACACCTTCCGCTCGTTCACGAAGAGATCGAAACCTCCAGGCTGGCCTGCGGCGAACAGCCGATGCACGCCCAGGGGGACCGTGGGCAAGGTGAGCGCCTGCCCCGGGCCTACCGTCTGCGCTTCCCGGAAAGGGGACTCCAGGAACCATTGCCCCGGCGGCACCTGCAGCACGATCTCCCGAGCGGGCAAGGGGCGGAGGTCGGTGACCCGGAACTCCCCGGAGGCCAGCCGCTCGGCCAGATGCCCGAGGTCCAACGACCAGGGGTCCCCGGCCGAGCGGGCGAGCATCTCGGTGAGCAGCCGCTCGCCGTTCACCAGGGAGATGTCGAAGTCCTCGCGCGCCAGCGCCAGAAGAACCTCCGCCGCCGGGCCATGCTCCCAGGACAGCCTCAGCGTCACGCCGTCCGGCGCCAGGTCCAGGGGGAACAGCGCCCCGGCCGGCGGCAGGCGGACCCCGCGGGCGCGGGGGTAGGCGAGCACGGGCCAGTTGGCCTGCTTGGGGAGGCGCAGCGCGCCGAGGCCGCAGGGAAGACAGTCGGTGAGCGGGACGGCCGGGTCCGGGCTGACCAGCTCGAAGCACAGCTCGGGAAACGCCCGCCCCCAGTGCTCCGGAGGCGCCGGCAGCCGCAACTCGAGCTCAATGGATCCGGAGTACCAGGCGCAGCCCGCCGGTATGGCCAGGAGGAGTAGGAGGAACCGCATGATAGCCACCCTAACGATCTCCCGGGGCATACCGCTTTTCGGGAAACGTTTCCTTGATATGCTGGGCTTCGTGCTCTATATTTGGAGGTAAATGCAGCCATTGAAGAGCCTACAGGGCGTAGCAACCCCCCTGCCGCGGGGCGGGTATCTGGTGGACAGCCCGGAAGGCTACATCCAGTTCGGTTCGCCGCCCGAAACCATCAAGGACACCATGCAGCTGCCCAAATCCGTGCCGCTGGTGTTCGTCCTGCCGCGCATGTTGTTCGACTGGGGCAAGGGCATCAACCTGGCGGATCTGGAGTTCCCGATCTACTACAACTTTTTCATCCGCAAGAAAAAGACGCACATCATCTGCACCCAGGCCCAGGCGGGGAGGCTGGTCAGGGCCCTGCAGGAGGCGCTGTTCGGTCCAGTCGAGCTGTCCCTGTCAAGTGATGTGTTCGGCGCGGGGCAGGGGGGGTACCTGCCCAACCTGGCGAGCGAGTTGCGCTACTTCCGCGGGACGATCCGCTTCCGCGACGTGCTCAGCCTGGGCTACTTTCGGGAGGGTGCCTACACCCTCGGCTCCGTGCGCATTCAGCTTGACGCGGCCGGTGATTTCGAGCTGTCCTTCGCGGACCGGCCGGCGGCCAAGGTGCCGGGGATCCTGGAGTGCAAGCCCATGTACCAGATCGGCCGGCGCCTGCCCGAGCCCTTCCGGCCGCCCCTTTTCGGCGTGACCTGCCTGGGGCCCAGCCACGGCTTCGATCCCACGGCCAACACCTCGGGGTTCATCATCTGGCTCAACCACACCGGGATCATGATTGACCCGCCGATCAACTCCACGGAGTGGCTGGAGGCCTCCAACGTCAACCCCAAGCTGATCGACTCCATCATCCTGACCCACTGCCACGCGGACCACGACGCCGGCACTCTGCAGAAGATCCTGGAGGAGGGCAAGATCACGGTCTACTCGACCAAGACCGTGATGAAGAGCTTTCTGCAGAAGTACTCCTCGCTCACCGGCGAGCCGGTGAGCTACCTGATCAATCTGTTCGACTTCCGCCCAGTGTACATCGGCAAGCCGGTGTACATGCACGGCGCCAAGTTCCGCTTCTACTACACGCTGCACTCCATCCCGGCCATCGGTTTCACCCTGGACTTCCAGGACCAGTCCTTCGTGTATTCCTCCGACCACCAGGCCGACCCGGAGCTCCAGCGCAAACTCCTGGAGCAGGGGGTGATGGACGGGGAGCGCTTCCGCCAGCTGCAGTCCTTTCCCTGGGACCGCAAGGTCATCTACCACGAGTCGGGCATCCCCCCGCTGCACACCCCGATCAGCTGGCTGGCCTCCCTGCCGAAGCGTATCCGAAAGAAGACCGTGATCTATCACATCGCGGCCAAGGACTTTCCGCGGGATACCTCCCTGACCCTGGCTTCCTTCGGCATCGAGAACACCTTGTACTTCAAGACCCGCACGCCCTCCTACGAGCGCAGCTACGAGATGCTGGAGGTGCTGAAGAGGCTGGATTTCCTGGAGAGCCTGCCCGTGAACAAGGTGCAGGAGTTCGTGAGCATCGTGGCCGAGCAGCGCTTCGACAAGGGCACTCACATCCTGCACAAGGGGGACCCCGGGCACAACTTCTACATCATCCGCTCGGGCAACGTGTCGATCTTGAACGAGGAGTTGGTGGACCGCAAGATTCTGGGGGCCTTCGAATACTTCGGCGAGGTGGCCCTCTTAAGCGAGGTGCCGCGGACCGCCGACGTGGTGGCCGAGACCGAGGTCCAGGCCTATACGATCGAGAAGGACAAATTTTTAAGCTTCATCTACGGCACCCGTTTCGAGAAGACCCTGCGGCGCCTGGTGGCCAACCGCTCCAGCGAGACCTGGAACCTGATGGCCTCCAGCCCCTACCTCCGGAAGCTCACCACCTACCAGAAGACCTGGCTGGAGTCCATCCTGGCCCCGCGGGATATGGAAGGTCCGGGCGTGCTGGTCCGGGAAGGCTCCTCGCCGGAGCAGTTCTTCATCATCCGCTGCGGCGAGGCCGAAGTGATCCGCGGGGAGCGGCGCCTGGCCAGTCTGCACGACGGGGATTTCATCGGTTCGCTATCGCGCATCCACCGGGAGGAGACCTCGCCGTACACGATTTCCTACCCGGGAGCCCTATCCCTGTTCGCGGTGAGCCGGGAGGACGTGCGGGACTTCATCGAGGGCAACCCCGGCACGGCGATGAAGCTCGCCTACCCCTACGAGTTGAAAGTATAAGGGACCCGGCGTTCTTCAGTTCAGGTTGCCGATGAGGGCGTCGGCGAACGCGCTGGTTTTTACCTCTGTAGCCCCCTGCATCAGCCGGGCGAAGTCGTAGGTCACCACTTTCTGGGCGATCGTCCGCTCCAGGCCTCGCAGGATGAGCTCGGCGGCCTCCTGCCACCCCAGGTAGCGCAGCATCATCTCGCCGCTCAGGATCACCGAGCCCGGGTTGACCTTGTCCTGCCCGGCATACTTGGGGGCGGTACCGTGCGTGGCCTCGAACACCGCGTGTCCGGTCTCGTAGTTGATGTTGCCCCCGGGAGCGATGCCGATCCCGCCCACCTGGGCGGCCAGGGCATCCGAGATGTAGTCGCCGTTCAGGTTGGTCGTAGCGATCACGTCGAATTCGTCGGGGCGCGTCAGGATCTGCTGGAGGAAGTTGTCGGCGATCGCGTCCTTGATGAGCAGCTTGCCGGCCGGGGGCTTGCCTCCACACTCCTCCCAGCTCACGGTTTGATCACCGAACTCCTCCTTGGCCAGCTCGAAGCCCCACTTCTGGAAGGCCCCTTCCGTGAACTTCTGGATATTGCCCTTGTGCACCAGGGTGACGCTGGATCTGCCCAGCCGGAGGGCGTACCGGATGGCCGCCCGCACCAGCCTCTGGCTGCCGGTCCTGCTTACCGGCTTCAAGCCCAGCCCGCTGTCGGAACGGATCTTCCATCCGAAGCTCTGCCGGCAGAAACTGATGAGCTTCTCCGCTTCGGGGCTTCCCTGGGACAGCTCCAGCCCCGCGTACACGTCCTCGGTATTCTCGCGGAAGATCACCATGTTCACCCGCTCGGGGTGCTTCACCGGGCTGGGCACTCCTTCAACCCAGCGCACCGGGCGCAGGCACACGTACAGGTCCAGCTTCTGGCGGAGTGTCACGTTCAGGCTGCGGATGCCTCCTCCGACCGGGGTCGTGAGGGGCCCCTTGATGGCCACCAGGTGCCCGGCGATCGCGCTCACCGTCTCCTCTGGCAGCCAGTCACCGGTCTTGCTGTGGGCCTTCTCGCCGGCCAGCACTTCCTTCCAGATAATCCGCCGCCTGCCGCCGTAGGCCCGCTGCACGGCCGCGTCCAGGACGCGCACCGCGGCCGCCCAGATATCGGGGCCGGTCCCGTCCCCTTCGATGAACGGAATGATGGGCGAGTCGGGCACCGCGAGGCGGCCTTCGTGCATCCTGATCAGTTTTCCTTCCATATTTATACACCCCCCCCTGCGCTCTTTGTATTGACACAATCTAAAAGAATTGAGACAATATGTCAACAATATCGTGCTAATGTATCATAAAACCTGAGTCATTATGGCAACAAAACTAGAAAAGAAGGCCGGCGCTCCCTACTACCTGCAGCTGAAGAACATTTTAAAAAACCTGATTCATTCCGGTAATTTGAAGGAAGGGCGAATCCCGCCCATCCGGCAGCTGGCCCGGGAGTACGGGGTGAGCATCAACACCGCGCTGCGGGCTTACGAGAGCCTGCGCCGGGAGGGGCTGGTCGCCGGGGCGGTGGGCCGCGGGACCTTCGTCACCACCACGGCGGGTGAGATGCAACGACACAACCGGCAGGTGCTGCTGCGCAGGGTGATCGAACACGCCCTGGAGGAGGCCCTCGCCCTGGCCTGTTCCATCGAGGAGTTTTCCGAGGCGGTGGCCGACCTGGTGGCCGAGAAGCGGGAGCTGATGCGGAAGGTTCACCTGGCGTTCATCGAGTGCAACATCGAGCAGCTCCTCTACTTCACCGACCACCTGGACCTGGATCCGCACCTCCACCGCATCCCGGTGCTGCTCGGCGACATACAAAAGGCGAAGAAGGAAACGCTGGAAGCCCTCGCCGGGAGCGACATCGTGGTCACCAGCTTCTACCATGTCGACGAAGTGCGGGAGCGCCTCGAGCAATTGGGCAAGCCGATCGTCGGCATCAGCCTGGAGCCGGAAATCAACACGATCATCCGCATTGCCAAGATCCCGAGGCAGAGCACGGTGGGCCTGGTGACCACCAGCGAGGGCTTCCGCGCGATCATCCGGGAGATCCTGGCCAACCTGGACCTGCGCTTCGCCCGCATCCTGGAAACCACCTCCCGCAGCCAGGAGGTAGTGCGGGAGCTGGCCGAGCAGTGCGACGCTTTGCTGGTCTCCCCGCAGCGGCGGCAGCAGGTGAGCGAGGTGGCCAGGCAGGGCGCGGAGGTGATCGAGTTCGTGTTCACTCCCGACCGGACCTCCGTCAACAACCTGAAGGTCGCCCTTCTGGAGCTGCAGAACAGGGGGAAGTCATGAGCATTAAGGTCGCCGAGCTGACCTTTCTGGAGCACTTCAGCAAGCGCTACGGCATCCCGGCGCCGCGTTACTTGCCGGGGACGGCCAGCCGGGCGGAGATCAAGGCGGCGCTGGAGGCCTGGGGCGGCCAGGCTCCCGCGCCTGGCCTACCTAGTGGAGCACATCTCCTCCCAGATGGAGGTGTACACAGCCATCACCTACAACACCCGCTTCCTCGGGCCCTCGCTCACCGTCTCCATCAAAGGGGGGATCGACATCGAGGAGGTGCCGGAGGAACAGCAGGTCACCCTGCCGGTGGACATCTACCAGGGCCTGGACGCCTACCAGGCCGGGGACATCCTGGCTCGCCTGGGCTGCCCCCAGAAGCTGATCAGCGCGCTCTCGCGCAGCATGATCTCCTTCTGGGACCTTTTCATCTCCACGGGCATGCAGAGCGCGGAGATCAACCCCTGGCGGGTCACCCCGGGGGGCAACCCCTTCGCCTGCGATTTCAAGGCGGTGATCGACGAGGCCAACTACAAGTCCAAGATCCCCGGAGCTGGACAAAGAGGAGATGAACGCCTGGAACTCGGGCAGCCACCAGGGGCAGGCGCACGTGTCCGACCTGGGCGGGAACGGCTGACCGGCCGGAGGCTTAGGGGCGGCCCTGCCCAACCCGCTGCCCCGGGCCCCCATGCGAGCCGGGTGCTCAAGTCAGCTCCACGCGGCGGGCGGCCGGGAAGCGGTCGGCGTGCGCGGGGTGGCAGGTGAACAGCAGCAGCTGTCGGCCCGGGCGGCCGGCGAAGCGCGCCAGCACGGCCGAAGCCAGCTCTTGGCGCTTCGGGTCCAGGTCCACCAGCGGGTCATCCAGGATCAGGAAGCCCTCCCCCTCGCCCAGGAAAGCGTCGGCCATGGCCAGGCGGAGGGCCAGCGCGAACAGCCCCCGCGTCCCCCCGGACAGGGAATCGAAGGGCAGGCGCAGCCCGTCGGCCCGCTCCAGCGCGTCCGGCAGGCCGCCGGCCAGCGGCATGGCGCGGTAGCGCGCGGCGGTAAGCTCGGCGGCGTACCCGGCCAGGGCGCGTTCGAAGCTGTCCTGGGCGCCCCCGCCGCTCTCGGCCAGCAGCGCTTCGCTGGCGGCGCGGACTGCCTGGAGGGCCCGGGCCCGGCGCAGCGCCTGCCGGTGCCGCCGGTCGGCGTCGGCCCACCTTTCCGCGAGCTCCTCGGAAGAATCTTCCGGCTGGTTTTCCTCGGCCCGCGCGTAGTCCTCGGCGAGCTTCTTCTCCCTCTCGCGCACCTCTTCCAGGGCCCGCTTCTCCTCCTCATGCTGACGGAGGAACGCCTCGGGGTCGGCGGCCTCCGGCGGCAGCGCCGGCAGCGCGGCCAGGCTCTGCTCCAGGGCCCGGCGTTCGGAGGTTTCCGTCACGATGCGCTCCAACAGCCCTTCCCGGCGACCGTGCTCCCGGACCAGGGCCTCCAGCGCTTCGCTGTCCGTGGCCTGCCGGTCCTGGAACCCGCGCAGGCGGTCAGCCGCTTCGTGCAGGTCCTCGAGCACCTCGGCGAGCTCCCGGGGCGCGGGGCGTGGAGCCGTTTCCGCCCCGGCCGCCGCCGCCTCCAGATCCTCGAGGCTCCTGCCGCCGAGCTTTTCCTGCAGGCGGGCTTCGGCCTGTTCGGCCTGGTCGCTCGCTCGCTCGAACTCCTTCCAGGTTTGCCGCGCCGCCTCCAGCGAGGGCAGGCTGCGGGCGGCCAGCAGGTCCGTGAACCGCCGACGGGCGCTCTCGGCTTCCTGCCGGCGGGCTTCCCGCGCTTCCGGCGCGCTCGCAGCCTCCAGGCTCCAGGCCGGCCCGTCCAGGCGCGCGCGCTCGCGGGCCTGCACGCTCAGGGTCTCCCCGGGGCCCAGGGTGCGGCTCTTGCCGGCCTCCCCGTCCCTGCTCACCTGGATCGTGATCTCCGCGCGCGCCTGGAAGCTCACCGCGATCCCCGCGCCTTCGCCGGCTTGCAGGGCGAGGGACTGGGCTTCCGCGCCGGCCTTCTCCAGCTCCTCCAGCTCGGGCCGGGGGAGGGCCGGAAGGTGCGCCAGCCGCCCCCGGGCCTGCGCCGAGGCTTCGCCGAGCTCGCGGGCCTGTTTCAGCAGCTCCCGAGCCTCCCGCAGACGACCCGCCTCCTGGGCCCGGCTCTTCTCCCGCTCCAGGGCCGTGACCCGCTGCGCGGCCGCGGGCAGCTCGCGCGCGGCCTCTGCCAGGCTCTGCTCCAGTCTCGGCCAGCGGTCGTAGTCGCCCTGCATCCGCTCCAGCGAAGCCCTGTGCGCTTCCAGCTCGCCGGTCAGGGAGCGGCGCTTCCATACGGCCTGGGCGGCCGGCTCCCGCTCCCGCACCCGGCGGCCCAGCGCCGCCAGCTCGTCCCGGCAGGCCTCCAGGCCGCGGGCCAGCTCCCCGAGGCGGTCCTCCGCGGCCTCCGCCTCGGCGCGCCCCCTCTCCAGACCCTCCCGCTCGTACCAGCCGGCGGCAAGCTGCCCGGCGTCGCGCTGCCAGGGGTTGTCCACCCCGCGGTTGCCCTCGGGGCGCTCGCGCTGCGGGTCCCAGCGCCGCAGCAGGGCCTGGAGGTGATCCTCCAGCGCCCGGCGGAAGCCGCTGACCGACAGCTCGTCGGGCTGGAGCACCGCGCGGCGCAGCAGGTCGGCCAGGGAGCCCGTCGCCTCCGGGTTGTCCTGCAGCTCCTTCAGGGTGTGGGGCAGGGCCGATTGGGCGGCGAGGAACACCGTGCGCACGGTGCCCTCCCCGGCCGGAAGCAGCCCGGCCAGCGCGGAGCGGATCGGCTCCTCGCCCAGCAGGCGGGAGCCGTCCGGCAGGACCAGCTCGGCGGAGGGCTTTGCCCCCCAGCGCTTGGCCAGGCGGTAGGCGCGGCCCCCGTGCCGGAAGCGCACGGCGCAGCCGATGCTGTCCCCGCCGCCCAGCGGCAGGAACGGCTCCAGTTCGGCCTTGAACTGCCGGCGGTTGAGGGCGGCCGGGGTGAGCAGGGTGTGGCGGATAGCCTGGAAGAGCGTGGACTTGCCCGCCTCGTTGGGGCCCAGCAGCACGTTCAGCCCCTCCCCCAACTCCACCACCCGGTCGGCCAGGGCGGCGAAGGATTCGACCTCGACGCGCTCCAGGATCACCCGCGAACCTCCCGGATCAGCGCGTAGGCCTGCTCGAGTGCCTCCGGGTCGCCGGCCTCCAGGAGGCGCCGCAGCAGCAGCCAGGAGAAGGAGCCGCGGGCGAACTCCGCCTCCACCCGCTCGGGGGTGATGCGCTCGGCGAGCTCCCCGTCGTCGACCTCGACCCAGGGCAGCGCCTGCTCCAAGCGGCGGACCTCCTCGTGGGCGCGCCGCAGGCCTTCGGCGCCGAGCAGCCCCCGCAGGGTCAGGCGCAGCAGGGTGTTCGCGTACTCCGGGGTGTGGAAGCGCGCGAAGGCTGCCCCTGCATCCTCCTCTTCGGCCAGCTCCAGGGTCTCCCGCAGGAAGCGGAAGGTGCCCATGTCGAGGCGCTCGGCGCGGACCCGACCTGCGGCGATCTCCAGCAGCAGGGCGCTTCCCGCGTGGCGGCAGTCGAAGCCGTCTGGCTCGGGGGTCCCGGGAATGAAGAGGCTGCCGTCCGCGTCGGTCGGGGGGCGGTGGGTGTGCCCCACGACCCAGAAGTCCAACCCGCAGGCGTCCAGCTCCGCGCGGCGCATGGGGTAGTACTCGCCCTGCGCGTCGGGCGAGATGCCCTCGATTGCGCCGTGGGCCACCCCGATCGCCAGGCCGCCTGCGGTGGGTTGCACACCGCCTAAAGCGGGTTTCACCCCGCCGCTCGGCAGCGCGGCCAGCCAGCCCAGCGCGTGGGTGCGGGAGTGCTTGGAGGTGCAGGGGCCGGGGAACAGGCGCACGCCCAGGCCGTAGTGGGCGAGGTCGTAGACCCGGGGCTCGGCGAGGAGCAGCACCCGGTCGCCGGCCCTCTCCCGGAAGCTCCTCCAGAGGCTGCCGGCGGCCCCGGTGTAGTAGTCGTGGTTGCCGGGCAGCACGGCCACCGCTTCCCCCTGAAAGGCGTTCAGGGCGTCGGCGGCGCGCAGGATCTCGCGCTGCGGCAGGCTCACCCGGTGGAACAGGTCGCCGGCCACGAGCAGCAGGCGGCACCCTTCCGCGTTGCCCCGGGCGACTAGTGCCTCCAGGGTGGCGAAGCGGGCCTCGGTGAGGCGGGCCTGCAGGTCCGGGTAGCCGGCGAAGCGCATGCCCAGGTGCAGGTCGGCGGTGGCCAGAATGCGCAGTACCATGGGATGGCGAGGATTGTACCAGCTTCGCGGGCGGCGCGCTACGCCGCTACGCCAGGCTATGGCATGGCCAGGGCGCGCACGCCCAGCCGGCGCTCCACCTCCGCGGCGAACAGGGAGGCGGAACGCGAGCGGAAGCCGTCCACGATGACCAGGTGAGCCCCGCTGGCGGCGGTGTAGGCCAGGAGCTGCTCGAAGTCGGAGTGGTCGCTCAGGGCCACGCGGTAGGTACCGCCGGCCACCCGCCGGCAGGGCACGTCGAACTGCCAGCCAGACAGCAGAATGCGGGAGGGCTCTTCCGTGAGCCCCAGGACGGAGGTGTGCCGCAGGCTGAGGTGCGCGCCCCTGCGGGCGGCTTCGCCTTCCGCGCTGCCCTGCTTGAACACGGTGCCCAGCGGCAGGCCGTGGGCCCGGCACACCTCCAGCAGCTCGAACACCCGCTCCGGCGCCAGAATGGGTTCGGTGAAGCCCCCGCGGTGCAGGATCCCCGCGGCCTCCTGCAGCTTGCCGTGGTAGCCCACCAGGCACACCGGGCCGTGCGCGAGGCGCTCGCGCACCAGCTCCAGGAACTGATCCTCCACCTCGTCGCGGAAGGGGCGGACGTGCGCCGGGTCGCCGTAGGTGGCCTCGGTGACCAGCACCTCCGCCTGAAGCACCGGGGCTGGCGGGGACTTGATATCCCCCGTGTAGGCCACGCGCACCCCGCAGGCGGTGGTAAGCAGGGCCTGGGCCGAGCCGGCGATGTGACCCGCCGGGTACAGCTCCAGGCGCTCGCCTGCCCGCGTGAAGAGTTCCCCGTAGGCCAGAGGCCGGATTCGGTCGGCCTTGCGCCGGCCCTTTAACACTGCCAGCAGGGCGCGGGTCAGCGGGGTGGCCAGCACCGCCTCGCATTCCCGCAGGCTGGCAGCCAGGTGGTGAAGGTGATCGGCGTGGATGTGGGATAGCAGGCGCACCGGCCGCGGCCCGTGCGCGTCGCAGGTCAGCGTAGCGCCGAGCAGCACCGCCCCGCCCGCGGTCACCGAGGCGAGGCGCTCCAGCTCGTCGCTCACTTGAGATCGATGACTTCCACGCCTTCCCAGCCCTTGGGGATCCCCCGGCGGATCAGGGCGGCCGCGCGGCGCAGATACAGCTCGGCGACGCGGTCCTGCGGTTCCTTTTCGCGCAAGCCGCGCAGCAGGCGGAAGGCGGGCACGAACTCCCGGCCGTAGTAGAGGTTCAGAGCCTCGGACCAGTCGGCCTTCAGGGATTGGCGCAGGGCGATGCGCTCCGCGGGCTCCCAGTCGTAGACCTCGTAGATCAGCACCGCTTCCTTGCGCCCGCGCACCCGCACCCGGTCGATGAAGCGGGTGTGGAAGTCACGGCGGCCTTCCAGCAGGCTCAGGGTGGGGCCGGTGATCAGGATGGTCTCCCCGTACAGCCGGGACAGGCCTTCCAGGCGGGAGGCCAGGTTCACCGCGTCGGAGATCACTGAGCCGTCCATGCGCTCCTGCTCCCCGAGCGTGCCCATCATGAGCTTGCCGGTGTTGATGGCGATGCCGACATGGATTGTGGCTTTTCCCCAGGAAACCCGGTCCCGGTTGTATTCCTGGAGCTTGGTCCTCATGGCCACGGCCGCGCGCACCGCGTCGTCCGGCTTTTGCGGGAACAAAGCCATGATTGCATCGCCAATGTATTTGTCGATGAACCCGCCGTGCGCGCGGATTTCCGGTCCGATGCGGTTGAGGTAGGAGTTGAGGAAGTTGAAGGTTTCCTGGGGGCTCATGGACTCGGACAGCGTGGTGAAGGAGCGGATGTCGGAGAACAGGACGGTCATTTCCTTCAGAACCTGGTCGCCGAGCTTCACCTCGGTGATGCTCTTCTTTTCCAGGAAGTGCAGGAACTCGTGGGGAACGAAGCGGCCGTAGGCGGCCAGCGTGGCTCGAGTCTGCTCGCTGTAGCGCTGGATCATGGTGGCCATCTGGTTGAAGCTCAGGCTCAGGCGCCCGATCTCGTCGCGCGTGCGCACTTTGGCGCGCACTTCCAGGTTTTGTTCGTCGAAGCTGCGCATGACCCGGTCCAGGGAGATGATCCCGCGGGTGAACACGGTGCCCATGCCGATGGCGGTTCCAACGGCCAGCACCAGGGCGACCGCGGCGATGGCCAGGGAGAGGAGGGTGGTGCGGTTCAGCACGGCCCGCACGTCGGTGTTCACCATGTCCAGCCCCAGCACGGCCAGCAGCGTGCTGCCGTCCTCCGCCAGCAGAGGCGCGTAGCCGCTGACCGAGTTCACCCTGAAGTCCTCGTCGTAGGTGTACTCGCTCTCGACCAGGTTGCGCTTCTCTGCGATCGCCTGCCGGGCCACCGGGAACTCGGAGACGTCGAACTCGGAGCCGAAGTGGGATACCCCATCATCCTCGATGAGCTCCCCGTTGGGCCGGGTGGAGCCAAGCAGGAGCACGTCGCCGTCCACCAGGAAGAGGGCCATATTCGGGTCGGCGGTGGGCAAGAAGGTGTAGATGAAGCGCACGAGCTGCGGCTCCACGCCGCGAATCCGGTTCAGGGCGTCGGAGATCCGGCGGAAGTCCTCGCCGGATTCGATCTCCGCCATCTCTTCCTCGCTCAACCCCTCCGCAGCCCTGGCGGCCAGGCGGCCGAGGGCGTCGCGGTCCAGGGCCAGGCCGCCGATGTCGGTGAGGTCCCGGACCCGGCTGCGCAGCTCCCGGAACAGGTTGCGGTCCAGGATCAGGTACGTGGACATGGCCAGGGCCAGGCTGACCAGGGCGCTCAGGGTGCAGAACGCCAAGATGATCTTGACGCGCAGGCTCAGGGACAGCCCCCGGCCCGCGCGAGCTTGCTCCGCCATGCTGCCTCCGTCGAACTCAGGTTTTCGCAAAAGGTATCGGCGCGCGTTCCGCGAGGGCATCACACTCCCCAGCCCGCTCGCGGATCTCGACCGGAAGAAAGCCGAGATCGCCTATGAGGCTCTGTATACCTTCGCCTTCGAAGGCTACCACAAAACCACCCTCGGTGCCATCGCGCGAATGTGCCGCATCGGGCGGACCACGATTTATGAATACTTCCGGAACAAGGACGAAATCTTCTCCTGCGCCCTGAAACACAGCTTCGCGTGCGGCTATCCGGTCATGGATTCTTCGGAGGAGGCGGATCCCGGCAACCCGAGGATTTTCCGGTTCAAGGTCCCGGACGCGGACGGCTCTGCCCGTCACGGATGCGGTTTCTTCAGTTTCGGCGAGACCTCGAAGGACGGGCAGTGCCTCCCGGTAGCCCGATAGACCTCCACGCTGGGCAGCTGCCAGGACTTGATCCCGAACACCCTGCAGGCCCGCGGGAAGCGCGGGTCCCAGGAGACGTGGAAGTAGCGGCACCTCAGGCAGTCGGGGGGACTGCGGGGCGTTTGCATGCGCGTGCCCAGCGTTGCGTTGCGCCCTACTCCGTGCCCTTGAGCTTCTCCGGGGTGGCTTCGCCCATCATCAGCCGGGAGATGTTCTTGTAGCCGATGTGGCGGTGCCGACGGAACAGCTCCACGAAATCCGCATAGGCCTCCGGGTACCGCTGCCGCAACTCGGCGAGCGCCGCCCCGGCGGCGGCAAGCTCCTCCAGCGAGGCGATGGCCGGCATACGCGTTCCTCCTTACAGCAATATAACATGCCCGCGGAGCACGGCGCTTCAGGGCCGCGGGAACCAGGGCAGGAAACCGGAGCGGCGCCGCAGGTGCGCGGCATACTCCGGGCGCCGGGCCAGCAGGTGGCGATCCATCATGGGCACGCTGATCCCTAGGAACAGGGCGGTCATGGCTACCGGGCCGGCCACGGTCCACCACCAGGAGGGGTCGGCAGCCAGGCCGAACAGCCACAGGCCCCACCAGAAGGCCACCTCGCCGAAGTAGTTCGGGTGCCGGGACAGCGACCACAGCCCCGTCTCCAGGATTTCTTCATGGCCGGCGGAGCGCAGGAAGCGGGAGAGCTGCCGGTCGGCGGCCGCCTCCAGCGTGATCGCCCCGACGGTGACCAGCACGGCGGCCAGATCCAGCAGGCCCAAAGCGCGGCCGGGGGCGGTCAGGGCCGGCCATAGGGGAAGGCAGCCCAGGAACACGATGATCGTAGGCATGAGGTGGAAGCCGGCGAAGCTGATGGGCCAGTAGGCCGCGCCGGCGCGGCGGTAGCCGGCGTAGCGCCAGTCCTCGTGCCGCAGGCTCTTCCAGCGGCGGGTCCAGTTGAAGGTCAGCCGCACCGCCCAGGCCGCGAGCAGCGCGCCGGCCAGCGCCTGCCGCGCCGGCAACCCGCGCGCGCCTGCGCGCAGCAGCCAGTACAGGGCAATGAACGGCGGGACCACGCTCCAGTACGGGTCGTAGAAGCTGGAATTGTCGAACGCCAGGCTGAACAGGAACACCACGACCGTGGCGGCCAGGTCCGCCAGCGCCGCGGTCCAGATCGGGTGCAGCTCGCCGGCCCGCCAGCCGGTAAGCGCCGCGAGCCCTCCCGCCGCCGCGTACGCGGCCAGGCAGGCCAGGAGTCCGCACGCCCGCTCCAGCGGGCGAAGTTCAGGACGACCGGGGTTCGCCGGGGTGTTCATGGGCGGCATGGTACCGGAAGCGGCGGTGCGAATCAATCGGGGTATCGCCCAAAGGCCAGAAGCAACTTGACAAGGCAAGAACCTGTGTTAGAATCAATTCGGTCATTATTCCTAATAATTTCATAAGGAGGGAAGTCGTGAACAGGAGACGGATTGTTTTGGTGATCCTCATGCTCGGCGCGGCGCTCATTGTGCCGGCTGTGCTGTTCGGGGCTCCCAAAGCCACGCTGCGGCTTTGGTCGTGGAACAACGAGGGGGACTACCCGAAAGTCTTCGAGCTGATCATCGCTCGTTTCGAAGCAGCCCATCCGGAGGCCGCGGTGGATATCCAGTGGGTCCCCTACACCGAGTACAACGAAAAGCTGAAGGCCACGATCGCCGCCGGCGACTACCCGGAGATCCCGGAAATCCACCCCGGCTCGCCGATGTACAGCCTCTACCAGGCGGGAGAGCTGCTCTCCCTCAACGATGCTCTTAAGACCGGGTTCCCGAAGTATTTCCCCTCGGCGCTGACGGACCTGACCTTCGAGGGCAACACGTACAGCATCCCGTTGGACGTAAACAACCTGACGGTTTTTTACAACAAGAACATCTTCAAGAAGGTCGGGCGGGGCATTCCCGTAACCATCGATGATCTCATCGCCCTCTGCAAGGCGCTGAAGTCGGGCGGCTATATGGGGATCGCGCACGGCGCCAAGGACGGGTGGCCAGCAGGCGACATTTATTTCCAGATGCTGGCCTACACGGACGGTTCCCATACGATGCTCCGCAAGGCCGACTTCGGCAAGCTTAGCTGGAACCGGCCCGAGTTCATCGAAGCGGCCCTGCAGATACTCAAGATGAACGCGAACGGCGTGTTCCCGCCGGGGACTGCAGCGGTGGACTACTTCACGGGCGCGGTCCAGCTGTTCACGCAGCAGAAGACGGCCATGTTCTACCCGGCCGGTTCCTGGATCGTAGGCGGTTTCGACACCGGGTTCCCGGAGGATGTCCAGTACGGTCTGTTCCCGTTCCCCAAGATCTCTAAGGTGCAGGACTCCGCTTCCACCGGCGGAGTTGCCACGAACTGGGGGGTACTGAAGAAGGCGAAGAACCAGGACCTGGTGCTCGCTTTTTACCGGATCGCCGCCGACATGACTTCGGCCCAGATCCTGATCGACCACTCCATGATCCCACCATATGCCGTGAATATCCAGGCGAAGAGGGAGATCCTCGCCGACATGATCAAGGCCCAGGCGATCGCCCAGACCCGCTTCGTGTTCACCCCGGAGCTGCACAGCCAGGTCATGTCCGGCGTGCAGGGCTTGTTCACGGGGGAGGTCTCCGCAGCGCAGTTCGTCGCGGCCCTGGACAAGGTGGAGAAGACCATCAAGCGGTAAGACCGGGTATTCGTCGATAGCGACGTCTTTTCAGTCCAGATACCGGATCCCGCCTGTAAGAGCGGGATCCGGTTTAAGTACCAGCGGTTTGTGCGACTGCCCGAAACTATGCGAACACACCGAGTAGCAGGATACCTTTTCATATTGCCTGCGTTGCTTTTTTTTGCCGCCTTTCTGGTGTATCCCCTGCTGCACACCGTCTATCTGAGCCTGACCGAATGGGCCGGGTTTGATCTGAAGAAGATCACCTTCGTCGGGTTCGACAACTTCAAGCTGATCCCGCCGGACTGGATATTCTGGAAGTCGCTGCGGAACACCTTTTACTTCGTAGTAGGAACGACCGTCTTTCTCAACCTGCTCGGGTTGGCGCTGGCGCTGTTCCTGAACAATAGCGCGCGGTTCACGCGGCTGGTCAGAACGCTGGTTTTCATTCCCGTGCTGCTTTCGCCGGTCATCGTCGGGGTCATGTGGTCGCGAATCTTCGATCCCTTCGGGGTCCTGAACCAGATCCTGGAATCACTCGGGCTGATCAAGACCCCCATCTTCTGGCTCGGGGACAGGCGGATGGCGCTGCTGTCGATCATCGGCGCCACCGTCTGGCAATGGGTGGGGTATGACATGATTCTATACCTTACGGGCCTGCAGCAGATCCCCGAAGAATTGTATGAGGCGGCGATGATCGACGGGGCGAACCGCTGGCACCTGTTTCGGCGGGTCACCCTGCCACTGCTCAAAGGCGTGGCCACGATGGTGATTCTGCTGAACCTCATCGGGGGGGTGCGGATCTTCGACATCGTGTACGTGATGACCAAGGGCGGGCCCAACCACAACACCGAGGTGCTGGCCACCCACCTGTACGAGGTGGCCTTCTGGTTCAACAAGATGGGCTACGCCTCGGTGATCGCGGTGATCATCCTGGCCATCTCGCTGGTGTTCGCCTACTTCCGCAGCAGGCTCATGAGCGAGGAGAAGGCTTAAGCTCGATGTCTATGCGCAGGCCCTTTAGCAGAAACATCATCTGGGTCCTCATTCTGATGTGGGTGGTCGTGACTCTTTTCCCCTTCGTCTGGGTCCTGTCGCTCTCCGTGCGGACCCAGCAGGAGGTCTTTTCGGCCATACTCTTCCCAAAAACGGTCAGGCTCGCCAATTACCTCGATGCCTGGACCAAGTTCGGCTTCACCCGTCTTTTCAAGAACAGCGTGGTGGTCTCGCTGTCCTCGGTGGCCATCACCGTTTTTATTTCCGCCCTCGCCGGCTACGGATTCTCCAAATTTCGTCTGAAAGGATCCAATTTCCTCTTTCACCTGATCCTCTCCGGGGTCATGATCCCTCCGGTCGCGGTGGTGATCCCGCTCTTCGTGTTCATGAAAAGGCTGGGGCTGTTCAACAGCTATCCTTCGATCGTCATTCCGTACATCGTCTTCGGCCTCCCGATCTCGACCTTCATTTTCAAATCCTACATCCAGAACATCGACAACGATATTCTGGATGCGGCGCGGATAGACGGCTGCGGGGAGTTCGGCATATTCCTGAGAATTCTTTTTCCCATCATCAAGCCCGCGGTGGCCACGGTGACTATTTTCACCTTCATGACGAACTGGAACGAGTTCCTGCTGGCGGTGATCTTCCTTCACAACCAGGGGCTGTACACGCTGCCTCTGGGGATGTCCGTGTTCGTGGGACAGTACTCCGCTCCCTGGCAGCTCATCGGCGCCGGCGTGGTAATCTCTATTGCGCCCGTTTTAGTGCTGTTCTTCGTCCTGCAGAACCAGTTCATCCGGGGGCTCACGGCCGGTGCCGTGAGAGGATAGCGGCGGATGGGCTTGGAGAGAAAAGCGGGGCTGCCGCTGTACCTGCAAGTCAAGGAACGCCTGCTGGAAAAGATCGACGCGGGAATCTGGGCCGAGGAGTCCTCCATCCCGACCGAGACGGAGCTCTGCGAAGAGTACGGCGTGAGCAAGATCACCGTTCGGGAAGCCATCAAGATCCTGGTCAAGGACGGCAGGCTCTCGCGCAAGCCGGGCAAGGGCACCTTCGTCACCAGGCCGAAGATCGAGCAGAAGCTGAACCGCTTTTTCAGTTTTACCAAATGGGCGCTGCAAAACGGCCTCGAGCCGGCTTCCAGAATCCTGCGGGTGGAGACGGTGGCCTGTGACCGCCACATCGCCAAACACCTGGCGATCGAGGAAGGGGAGCAGGCGAGCCGCATCGAACGGCTGCGGCTGGGAAACAACGAACCGCTCACGCTGGAGGTCATCTGGGTCCCTTGCCGGCTTTGCCCCGACCTGCACCTGCATGACCTGGCCAACGTGCCGCTGAATGATATTCTGCAGAACGAATACGGCATCCCGCTGGTTCGGGCCACCGAGTCCATCGAAGCCGAGACGGCCGATGAATACCTGGCCCGCCTGCTGGCCATCGAAAAGGACGTGGTCATGCTCCACGTGGAGCACACGGCGTTCACCCGGGGCAACCAGATCGTCTATTTCGTGACCACCAGTTACCGCGGGGACCGGGTCAGGTTTTCCATCGAATTATCGGTGAGCTGAAATGGACGAACGCAAGCGGGTCGTGCTGGGCCAGGAATCCTGGCTGCTCGCCAGCGATCAGGTGCAGCTGGCCGTCACCGAGGCCGGAGGGCACATGGCGCCGGTGACGTTCTTCCGAGGGACCCCGGCCCAGGTCCAGCCGTATTACCTCAACCCCTGGCGGGGGACGAAGACCGGGCTGCCGCTGCTGGACGTGCTGCGCGGGGACTTCTTCTGCCTGCCGTTCGGCGCGGGCAACAGGTATCGCGACGAGGATCACCCTCCCCACGGGGAGACCGCGAACTCGAAATGGAGCTTCGTCGAGCGCAGGATCGACGGCGGCCGCGGCTCGCTGATCCTCTGCCTGAGCGTGAAGGCTCGCCCGGGCACGGTGGTCAAGACCATTTGGCTCCTCGCCGGGCACAACGCGGTATACCTGCGCCACGAGCTTGCGGGTTTCAGCGGCCGGATGTGCTTCAGTCACCACGCCATCCTGGAGGTCCCGGAGGCCCCCGGCAGCCTGCGTCTGTCGACGAGCCCCTTCCGGCTGGGGATGGTGGCGCCGCGGGCGGACCTGACGAATGCGGGCAACGAGTATTACTCGCTTCAACCCGGCGCCCGCTTTGTCGGGCTGGGCCGGGTACCCACCATCTGGAAGACCCGCGAGGACTGCTCCACCTTTCCCCGGCGCTACGGGTTCATGGACCTGGCCGCGGTCTACGCCGCCGCCGGGAAGCTTCCGGCCTGGGCAGCTGCCGTGTTCCCGTCCCGAGGCTATCTGTGGTACGCCCTCAAGGATGCCGCGGTCCTGCCGCAGCTGCTGCTGTGGATGGACAATGGCGGTCGCCACGCCCACCCCTGGAACGGGCGCAACCGCTGCCTGGGCCTGGAGGACGGCTGCGCCTTTTTCGGAGAAGGCCTGGCCGCTTCGGCCAAAGCCAACGCACTGACCCGTCAGGGGATACCTACGGCCGTGCTCCTGTCCCCGCGGCGGCCGACTGCGATCCACCACATCCAGGGCGTGGTGCGGGTGCCGGCTGGGTTCGACCGCGTTAAGTCGGTGGCGTTCGCCCCGAGGAGGGCGACGTTCATCGCGGCCAGCGGCAAAAAGGTCAGCACGGCGGTGCACTGGGAGTTCCTGCGCACGGGTAGGCTGGAGGACTGAGGGGTGCGGCTATCGCAGCGCTGACTCGTCGATCAGCCGGTTCAGGCCCTCGCGATAGTAGCGGAAGTTTTTCCAGCAGGCGTCGTCCGGCACGTGGTGGTCCGCGTGCGGCAGGAACCCACCGGTTTTGAGCAGCTCGGCGAGCACCGCGAGCTCTGCGTCAATGTCCGCCTCGGTCTTGTCCGAGGTGAACACCCGTTTGTCGACGGCCCCGAGCAATTGCAGGCGCGGGAAGCGCCGGCGGATGCGCAGCGGGTCGTTGCCCGCCTGGCGCTCGATGGGAAACACGCCCGTGACGCCCAGCCCCCACCACAGCGGAATGAGCTCCTCGATGTAGCCGTCGCTGTCCACGTGAATGTTTCGGACTCCATGCTGTCGGAAAAAATCGATGAACCGGCGGTAATAGGGACTCAGGAATTCCTCGAACATTTCACGCGAGATCATGGAGCCGGTCTTGCTGGCCATGTCCTCCCAGATCAGCACGCAGTCCGGGCGGATTGCCGGGATGATGCGGTCCCAGTATTCCAGCGCGAAGCCCAGGAAGAACTCGTTGATGTCCTTGATGAGCTGCGGATCGTCATACATCAGCAGGAAAAGCTCGCTTGACCCGATGAGGTGCCGGGGGAAGCCGAAGAAGCCGAACGGGTGCCCGCCCAGGCGGATCGGGAACTCCCGCTCCCGTAGGCTCTGGCTCAGGGCTTCCCAGTTGCGCGGCAGGCGCCCGGCCAGGTCCCTGGTCGAGTAGCGTTCCCGGTAGCGCTCGAAATCGGCTCGGCTGGCGATCGGGAAGGCCAGGTCCAGCGGGGCCGAGGTGCCCTTCTTGTAGACCTTCATCGTGATCCCGTAGCGGTCGGTGTAGACCTTGTACGCTTCCGATTCCTCCAGCACCCGCTCGGGGAGGCGGGGGCTGAAGTCCGCGGGGAACTTAGAGGGGTAGGGGTCCAGAGCGAGACAGGCCCGCACGTTGCGGTCGCTCACCACGCCGTCTGCGGGCCCGACCGGTTCGGCCCCGGTGATGGTGCCGTTATCCGGCAGGCCCTCCGGCAGGGGCGTCGCGACCGGCAGGCCTTCCCGGATGAAGCGCTTCAGGGCGGTCGTCCAGTACCCGTACTCTGCCTTGGGGGCGCGCACCTCGTGGTCGAAGCGCATTACGGCGAGGAAGCGCTCGCGGGCGGTCAGGCGTCGGCCCCCGCCAGTCGCCGGTAAATCGGCCGCAGCTGCTCGAAGAGCTCCCGGTAGACCTGGATGTTCCGCCGGTACGGGCGGTCGGCGCCTGCCCGCGGCAGCACCGTGCGGTTGGGCCGGGACAGGCGCTCCGTGATCGTGTCCACGTCCTTGAACAGGCCCACGGCGTAGCCGCCGATGACGGCCGCGCCCAGGGTGGCCAGGTCGCTCCTCTGCAGATTCTGGTAGGGGGCCTGCAGGACGTCGGCCTTGATCTGCATCCACAGCTCGCTTCCGGCCCCACTGCCGATGGCGGTCACCGTGCCCAGCTCCAGGCCGGGGAGCAGCTCGCGGACGATCTCCCGGGTAAGGTAGTGGTCGTAGGCGATGCTTTCTAGAATTGCCCGGTAGAAGTGCATACGGGTGTGGGCCCAGGTGTGCCCGACGAACAGGCCCCGGACGGCCGGGTCGGGCGGGAAGAAGCGGCCCTGCAGGTAGTTGATGGATACCAGGCCGTCCGAGCCGGCCGATACCTTAGCGGCCAGGCTGTCCAGGTACTCGTAGACCGAGCCGAAGCCGGCCGGCACCTTCCCCATTTCTTCCTTGCAGAACTCCTCGATAAACCAGTTGTGCGTCCGGCCCCCTAGAACCACGGAGATCAAATGGTAACCGTCCCCGATCGCCGCCTTCAGGCAGGCCAGCGTCCGATGCCGAGCGTCGCAGCGGAAGTCCCTGACGGCCGCCCCGAGGATGCAGGCTGTGCCCGACACGTCCACCATCTGGCCCTCGCGCAGAATGCCCGCCCCGACGAAGCCGGCGGACTGGTCTCCGCAGCCGGCCGCGATCGGGGTCCCGGCGGCCAGGCCTGTCTCCGCCGCGGCCTGGCGGCTGACCTCGCCCACGAGGTCGGTGGAGCGCACGATCCGCGGCAGCTTGCCCATGTCCACCCCCATGGCCCCGCACAGCTCCTCCGACCAGCGGGCGTTACACAGGTCGGCCAGCCCGGAAAAGCACAGGAAGGTCTGGTCCATGTAGGCGTCTTCACCGCAGTAGCCGGCCAGCCTGCCGGCCACGAACGCCGAGGGCTGCAGGAACTTGGCGATGTCTTTCCACTCCTGCCGCTTTTTCCAGTACAGGATCTTGTTCCCGTAGGTGGAGAACGAGCCGTTGAGCGCCAGGATCCGCTCACCGAAGCGCGCGTGCATCTCCACGTTTTCCGCCGCGCTGCGGCTGTCCAGCGGCGTGTCGAAGTAGGTCACCGGCCGAAACCGGCTGTCTACGGACATGATCCCGCCCATCTGGCTGTCGATGCCCAGCGCGGCCACGCGGGAGGAAGCGATGCGGGCGGATTTCAGGCACTGCCGGATCAGGGCGCAGGAGGCCGTGTAGAAGTCCTCGGCGTCCTGCTCGGCCTCCCCGGAACGCGGGTAGCGGATGCGCATGGGCTCCTGGGCCTCGGCCAGCACCGTGCCGGCGCTGTCGTAGACCGCGCACTTGGCCAGGGTGGTCCCCAGGTCGATCCCGACCACGTACTCCTTGCTCATGAGCTCTCCTTAGCGGCGCACCTCGTCGTAGAAGCGCAGCATGTCCTCGTCGCGGTCCAGCCGCACCGTACGGATGCCCCACAGCCGGCAGGCTGCCTGGATCTCCTGCGTTACGTCGCCCAGCGTGGCGTGCAGGTGGTTGGCACCGATCACCTTCACGAAGTTCTCGGCCTTGACCCCCAGGTTCACCACGACCTTGCCCCAGGTGCCGCCCAGGTGGGCAGGCTCCTTGTCGCCCAGGCGCTCGGCGAGGAAGCGGCGTGCGTCCAGCTCGGGGCCGGTGCCCAGCTGCATGATGTAGGTGCCGTCGATGCGGGTGAGGCGGGCGACGGTCACGGCCGGCTCCTGCACGCCGAAGTAGTTGAAGGCCGCGCCGGAGTTGCCGTGGATGTTGCCGACCGCCTTGACCCCGGGGAAGGCCCGGCGGGCCTGGAGGGAGTTGGCGGCCCAGAACAGGGAACCGGCCCCGCAGTTGGCGAACTCCACGTGGTCGTCCCCGACGGAGACCAGGTCGCCGAAGGCCGGCGGAACGGCGGGGTTGATAGCGTGCAGCAGCATCGCCGTCAGCAGCCCCTTGGTGTCGCCCTCACAGACCGCGGGGTAGATGCGCTGGGGGCCCAGCTCGTTTTCGGCGAAGGGCAGGAAGGCGGGAAGCATGCAGGCGTTCACGCCGTACTCCGAGTAGATCTCGTGCTGGCACTTGATGGAAACTCCGCAGACGTTCTCGTCGGCGAGCTCGGCCAGCCGGTCGCGGGCGGCCAGCAGGAGCGCGGTCTGCTTCTCCAAGGCTTCGGCAGTGACCATCTTCGGGTCGTGGGTGATGGCCAGACCCATGGCCTGAATCCAGTCCAGGAAGGCCCGGATTCGCTGCGGCTGCCCTGAGCGGATGCGCTCGGCCCGGCTGACCAGGATGTACTGGTCCTCCAGCAGGACTTCGCGCACCAGGAAGCTCTTCAGCTTGGTGAAGTCATCCTGGAGCTGGTCCATCTTGACCGCGTAGCTCCCGCCCCACAACAGGAGCGCGCTCTCCCGCATTCGCGAGGTCGCGGCGGCGCCGCGCACCCACCGCAGCAGCTCCTGAGGGTTGCCGAAAATGCGCTCGTGCCGGCGGGCATAATCGTTCACGCTCCAGTCCATCAGGCTAGAACAGGTGGCCGCCAGTTGCGAGAGGTTCCCGGACATCGGGTCGTTCTCGGTGTAGTAGGCCAGCGGCCGGGGGAACTTGCGGATGAACTCCTTGATGAACATGGGCGGCGACCAGGTCCAGGCGCCGATGACCACGGCGTCCACCTCCTGGCCCACAAGGTGGCGGACCACCTGGTCGATCTCGCGCAGGCTGCGCAGCCCGTACCAGGGGGAGCTATTCCCGCGCAGAGAGCTCAAGGGGTCGATCACCTCGATGCCTCCCTCCTCCAGGAAGCGGGCTAGCTCCTGCTGCTTGGATCTAAGGAACCTCTCCACGGCGTCGGAGGAAATGCCTTCCTCGCGGGCGTCGGTGAAGGTGAGGATCGCCGCCTTAGGTTTCCACGCTTCCATGGGATTCTCCTGAACTCTACTCGCCGATCCTGGTGAAGCGGCCGATGCGCGGGTCACTGAACTGGTCCTGCTCATCCGTGGAGGTGCTGGAAAACTCGGAGACTACCGCCCCTTCGCCGCCGGCCCGAAACCAATGCAGCGTGTCCGGGGCGAGCGTGTACTGGTCGCCCGCTTTGAGCTCGATCTGGCGGAACGTCTCCTCCTTGCCCGGCACCCCTCCCCGCGTCGGGTGGCGGTGCTCGGGGCAGGTCTGCCCGGGAAACAGGACCAGCTCCTTGGCGCAGACCCGCGAGGTGTTCACGTAGACCAGGACCTCCAGGCCGATGCGGCCCAGGTCGCCCAGGCCGAAGTCCGCCACCTCGATGTCCTGCTTTTCCTTTTCGGTGAGAACGATCCCGGTCTTGGCAAAGAAGCCGATGGCCCGTTCGCGGGCCTGCGCGTATTCCTGCGGCGTGATCATGAGCCCTCCTTGGTGAACCGGGAGGCCATCCCGGCGGATCCGAAAGTGCTCATCAACTTCAGCACTTCCTCAGCGATGGCCCGGCGGCCAGCGGCCAGCAGGTCCTCCGTGCCACCGGTGCTGGTTGCCTCGTTGGGGTCCACGCTGGCAGCCTGGTGCTCGCGGAAGTAGCGGTCCAGCGCGAGGATGAAGGTGCGCCGCAGGATCGTGCCCACGTTGATCTTGGTGATCCCCAGCCGGATCGCCTCCGCCAGGGCGGCGCTCTGAATGCCGGTCCCGCCGTGGAGCACCAGCGGCACCTCGATCCGCCGGCACAGAGTCCGGATGAGGTCCAGGTCGAGGGCGGCCTTGCGGCCCTCCAGCATGTGCACGTTGCCCACGGCCACCGCCAGGGCGTCGACGCCGGTGCGGCGCACGAATTCGACGGCCGCCTCCGGGTCCGTCTGCTGGCCCCGGCTGAAGCTGTTGGTTCTGAGGTCGTGGGCCGGCAGCTCCCCGATTTCCGCCTCCACCTCCGCGCCCGCGGCGTGGGCGGCCCGCACCAGGTCCTGGTTGATGGCCAGGGATTCTTCGAGGCTGCACGCCTGGTGGTCGTGCATGATCACGTTGAAGCCCGCCTCAAGCCCCTGCTTCAGCAGCGGGACCTGGGTGGCTTCATTCAGGATCAGGGCGGCGGGCACCCGGGCCTGTGCCGCGATCACCCGGCCAAGGGCGCCGTAGTGGTAGACGTTCTCCTCGACCTTCCGCCGGCTGTTGCCCAGGAACCCGCCATTGAAGCCCAGGATCACCGGGGAGTCCGCCTCCTCGGCTGCGTCCTTCACGGCCAGGATGGATTCCAGGTTCCAGGCCTCGAAGTAGCCCACGGCGTACCCGTGTGAGCGCGCGTGGCGCAGAAGCCGGCTCATGGGGACCAGCGGCATAACCTGTATCCTTTCAACGCCGTGCGCTCATTGTTTTTATCTGGTTCAACAAAACAGCGCCCAGAATGAGCCCTCCTCGGACTACATACTGCCAAAACTGGTTGATATTCAGGAGGGTCATGCCGTTGATCAAGACTCCTAAAAACAGAACCCCCACGAAGGTGCCGCCGATTGTCCCTGTCCCTCCGGACAAGCTGGCGCCGCCGATGATAACCGCCGATATCACATCCAACTCCCAGCCCTTGGCGGTGGTCGGTGTGCCCGACATGATCTGCGCGGCAACCATAACCCCTGACAACGAGGCGAGCATCGAAGTGAGCCCCAGGGCAGCGGTCTTGGTGAAGGACACGCTGATGCCACTCAGCCGGGCGGCTTCTTCGTTGCCGCCGACCGCGTAGACCGCCCGTCCGAAGGTGGTATTTCTGATCAGGAAAAGCATCAACAGGAAAATGAGCAGGAACACGATGGCGGGAAACGGTACGCCGAACAGATATCCTCCCCCGATAAAATTGAACCATTCCGGAAAGGGGCTCACGGGAAAGCCTTTCGTGATGATCATGGCAAAGCCGGACAATGCGGTCATAACGGCGAGGGTAATAATAAAAGTGGGCACCTTGAACTTGTTCCTGATAATGCCGGCGAAAAGGCCGAGCGAAAAACCTACAACCAGAGTTGTCACGAATGCGATGGCGATCGCGGTGGGGACAGGCAGTCCGGCTGCGGCGAGTTTTTTGGTCAACACCGCGGTGAGAGACCCGGCGAAGGCGACCGCGGAGCCGACGCTCAAATCGATTTCGCCGGAAATGATCACGATGGTCATGCCCAGGGCAATGATCCCCTGCATGGAGGTGTTCCTGAGAACGTTCAGCACGTTGTTCATGGTCGCGAAGCCCGGTGCGGCGAAAGCGAGAATCACGCAGAGAACTACCAGGATTGCTTCCAGGATGTAATCGTCCCACCTCAGCCTCGCTGCGCTCGCGCGGGTCTCGCTCATGCTTCTTTAGCCCTCCATGCATAAAGCGTACAGGCGGTCAATCGTCACTTGCTCCGATTGCACCTCATGCACGATCTGGCCATGTTTCATCACCAGGATGCGATGGCTCACCTCGATCAATTCTTCCAGCTCGGTGGACACGAAGATCGAGCTTATCCCTTCGTTGCTCAGGTCCCACATGATCTGGAATATCTGCTGCTTCGCATAGACATCGATTCCGCGCGATGGCTCATCGAAAAGGATGACCTTCGGCTCGGTGTTCAGCCATTTGCCGATGACGACTTTCTGCTGATTGCCTCCGCTGAGCGACGAAATCAGGTTTCGCGGGTCAGCAACTTTGATACCCAGCTTTTCGATGGGTCTAGCGACGAAGGGCTTTTCGCGTTTTTTCGAGAGGATATTCCTCGTGGCAATGGACTTCAGGCTGGCGATACAGAGGTTGGCGTGCACGCTCAAAGCATCGATGATGCCTTCTTTTTTTCTGTTCTCGGGGGTCATGGCCACTCCCAGTCTCTTCATGAGCATGGGTGTTGGGGTTTTCACGACCATTGCGTCGACAATGATTTTACCGCCAGGGTTGAAAGGATCGATCCCGAAGATGGACCTTAACAACTCGGTCCTTCCCGATCCCATCATCCCGGCTATGCCGAGGATCTCCCCTTTGCGCAGGACAAAATTGATGTTGCGGAAGTGGCTCCCGCTGGAGAGGTTCTTCACCTCCAGCACGACCTTATCGTTGAAACGCAGATTCAGCGGCCTTTTTTTCTGCATCGTCTCGCCAAACATCATGTCGACGATGATCTGAGGCGTCGCCTGGGCGACATCAATGCTGCCGACATATTTCCCATCTCTCAGGACGGTCACTTTGTCTGCAATCGAATACAGCTCATGCAGCCGATGCGTCACATAGAGGATCGCGACGCCTTGCTCCTTGAGATTCCGGATCACCTTGAAAAGGCCGTCTGTTTCGTGCCGGGCCAGTGCGGAGGTCGGCTCGTCGAGGATAAGAACCGACGGGTTGAAAGACATGGCCTTCGCGATCTCCACTATCTGCTGCTGCCCGATACTCAGGCTTTTCACTTTTGCTCTTAAGGGAATGTCCGTTCCCACGCTTTCTAAAATTTTCCCTGCCTTCCTGTACGCTTCCGCCCAGTCGATAGAAACGCGAGGGAAGCTCTTTTTCTTCGGCAGTCTCCCCAGCAGGATGTTTTCCACCACCGTTATTTCGGGGATGAGGCTGAGTTCCTGGTACACGACAGCCAGTCCCTTCGAAAAAGCGTCGGCGGGTACTCGCATAGTCACGATTTTTCCCTCCACCTTGATTGTTCCGGTGGTTGGGAGCAACGCGGCTGAACAGATTTTTACTAGTGTGCTTTTTCCCGATCCGTTCTTTCCGATTAAAGCGTGGACTTTTCCGCCCTCGAAGCGGGCGGAAAAGTCCAGTAAGGCGACAGTACCGGGGAAGACCTTCGTTATATGCTCAATCTCCAGCTTGTATTCGCTCAAGTTCTTCCCCAGAATGGTGTTACTTGGTCAGTGCTTCCATGTCTTTCAGGAAAACCTTCAGCCCATCGGGGTTCGCGCGGTCCAGAAGGATTCCGGGAACGATGAGGTGTTTCTCCATCGTTTCCCCTTTGATTGCCTTGATCGCCATCTCGATAGTTTTCGCCCCGATCGCATAAGGCTGCTGGGCCGTCGTGGCTTGCAGGATATTATCCGGTGAGAGCATGAAATTGGCAAGTTGCTCATTGCCGTCAATTCCAAATACGACGATCTTGCCCGCCTTTCCGGCGTTCTTCACCGCCATGGTCGCGCCCACGGTTCCGCCGTCGTTGCAGGCGTAAATGACATTCATCGATGGATTAGCGGTAATGACGTCGCCGGCGACCTGTGTGGCGGCTTCCGCGAGCCACGCCGACTGGGAGGCGACAACCTCGACGCCCGGCAGATCCTTCAGTTGGCTCAGAAAGCCGTCGCTGCGGGCATTACTCTGTTCGGGCAGGAGGGCGACGAAATCGATGATGCCGATCTTGGCTTTTCCGCCGAGTTTTTCCTGGATGTACTTCCTGGCCACCTTGCCGGTAGACTGGCCGAGCACTTCGTGCGAGCTCTCGATGAGAGTTGAATAAAAATCGGCATCGACCCCCGTGTTGTAGAGAATGATCTTGATTCCTTTATCGCGGGCTTGTTTCAACGCCTGTACGGACGCGGTTTGGCTCAGCGGAGACAGGATGATCGCATCAACACCGCGGGAGATGTAGGTGTTGACCAGTTCCATCTCCTTGTCCAGTTTGTTGTAGCAGTTGCCGGATAGCAGTTCGACTCCGGCCTTATCTGCGGCTTCCTTCATGCCGATTCCAAGTGCCCGAAAATAGGAATCCTCCTGGAACATGATGGAAGCGATAGCCATTTTTTTCGCCCCGCGTTCCACCGGCCCCGCGCTGTAGGCAAGGCTTATCGAAAGACTTAAGATGACCAGTACGATCAATGCTCGTTTCATTTCCATCCTCCTCTTAGTTCGATTTGTCAATGCGAGTTTACAGTGCACCCAAGGACCTTTCGCGAAAATCATCCGCTCATCATTATTGGCCAGCCTCCTTTCCAGATACTTGAAGAGCTTCCTTCCGCTAATCTGATCCAACTATTATAATATTATATTTGAAACATTATAAACTGGAACACAGATTTCGTCTATGATTTCATTGACAGATACATATCGTTATAATAATCTGGCTCACGGAGGGCGAAGATGACGAGCAAAGAGCGCGTCCTGATGGCGATCAACCACCAGGAACCCGACAAGGTGCCGCTGGACAGCTGGATGGCTCCCGAGGTCGCCGACAAATTGATCAAGCTGCTGAACGTGGACACCTCCCAGGATCCCTTCGCGCTGGCCAAGCGGCTGGGCAACGATTTCCTGTACCGGGCGGTAGGGTTCTGCGAAGGCTTCAGCACGATCTACGACGAAGCCAAGAAGATCGGCGATAACCTCTACCGGGACGACTTCGGCATCAAGTGGAGCTATAAGCACCAGGAGCACGGCGGGTACTGCGAGATGGTGGAGCACCCGCTGGCCGACTTGCACAACTACAGCCGCTTCAAGTGGCCGGACCCGCTGCAGGTCTCCAGGGTCGGGCTGGAGGAGAACCGCCGGCTCATCGAGCGGGACGGCAAGGAATACGGAATCATCGGGGCGGTGGCCTGCTCGATGCTGGAGGGGGCCTGGTACCTGCGCGGTCTGGAAAACCTGCTGATGGACCTGGCCGGCAATCTGGACTTCGTCGAGGAGCTGCTGGAGCGCACCATGAAACACTCCCTGGCGCTTTCCAGGGAGCTGGTGAAGATGGGCGTGGACATCCTGTGGTGGGGCGACGACTTCAGTGTGGAGACCGGCCCCGTCATGCAACCGGAGCTGTTCCGCAGGCTGCTCAAGAGCCGCTACGCCCGGGCTTTCGGCGAGCTGCGCGGTTTGAACAAGAACGTCAAGATCGCCTTTCACTGCGACGGCAAGGTGGAATGGGCCCTGGACGACCTGGTGGAGGCGGGGGTGGATATCATCAACCCGCTGCAGCCGGACGTAAACGACGTGGCCGCGGTCAAGAAGAGGTACCGCAAGAGCCTGACCGTCTGGGGTAACGTGGACACCCGCAACGTAATGTCCAAGGGCTCCGCGCAGGAGGTGGTCGAAGAGGTGAAGAGCGTGATCCGCACGCTGTCCCCCGGAGGCGGCCACCTGCTTTCCTCCAACCACACGATCCAGGCGACTCCGCGGGCGGTGGAAAATACGATCGCCTTCTATTGGGCGGCGCACATGTTCCGCAGCTATCCCATCCGCATCGAGGCGCTCTCAGAGGAGGCCCGAACCACCCGCGTGGTCTGACCCCATGCCCTCCGCCCGGCCCTACCGGCTGACGAAGTCCCGCTACATCAAGGGTCTGATCTGCCGCAAGGCGCTGTGGCTCCAGGAACACGACCCCGAGCGGGCCAGCCCGCCGTCCCCCTCCCTGGAGCGCGTACTGCGCCAGGGCACGGAGGTCGGCGAGCTGGCCACCACCCGCTTCCCGGGCGGGGTGCGCATCGAAGCCCCGCCTTACGAGCCGCGGCGGGCGCTCGCCGAGACCCAGGAGGCCCTGGTCGCCGGGGCGCCGGCGTTGTTCGAGGCTGCCTTCCTGCACCACCGGACCCTGGTGCGCGTCGACGTGCTGCGCCGCGCTGAAGCGGGGACCTGGGAGCTGATCGAGGTCAAATCCGGTACCCGTGTTAAGGAGGAGCACCTCCCCGATGCGGCCGTGCAGCGCTACGTCGTGGAGGGCGGCGGCCTCGCCGTCGCCCGGGTATTCCTCATGCACCTGAACCCCGCCTGCACCTTCCCCGACCTCTCGGACCTGTTCAGCCTGGAAGACCTGAGCCCCCAGGTCGCGGAGGTCCTGGGGTCCGTGGGCGCGGAGCTGGACGACTTCCTGCGGCTGCTCGAGGAACCCGCGGAGCCGAGCGTGCCGGTGGGGCCGCAGTGCACCGCGCCGTACGAGTGCGAGTTCAAGGCCTACTGCTGGCGGCACGTTCCGGAAGTGTCGGTGTTCAACGTCCCGCGCCTGGGCTCCGAGGCCAGGGCTGAGCTTTCGGCGCGCGGCATCCTATCCATCGAAAGCATACCCCCCGGCTACCCGCTGCCGCCCAGCTCGCGCCGGTTCGTGGACCTGTACCTGGGCGGGCGGGCGCAGGTCGACTGGGAGGCGATCCGCGGGGAGCTGGCGGCGCTGGAGTTCCCGCTGCACTTCCTGGACTTCGAGACCGACAACCCGGCGGTGCCGCGCTTCGCGGGGATGCGGCCATATCAAAGGTTTCCCTTCCAGTTCAGCTGCCACGTGCTGCAGGCCGACGGCGGCCTCCAGCACTGCGAGTACCTGCACGATAAGCCCTCCGACCCCCGGCCGCCCCTGGCGCACGTCCTGGGCGGAGCGCTGGGCGCCAAGGGCACGGTGGTGGCCTACAACGCAGGCTTCGAGAAAGGCGTGCTCGAGGAGCTGTCCGACTTCCTGGGCCCGGGACCGCTCGCCTCGGCGCTCGCCTCGGCGGCCGGCAGGCTGTGGGACCTGCTCGCCATCTTTCGGGAGCATTACCTGGACCCGGCCTTTGGCGGCTCCAACTCCCTGAAGAGCGTGCTGCCCGCGCTGCTGCCCGCTTTCAGCTACGCGGGAATGGAGGTGGCCGGCGGCGAGGAGGCCCAGGCGGCCTGGGAACGCCTGCTGGCCCTGCCGCGGGGGGCGGAGAAGCTCCGGCTGGAGGCGGCCCTGCGCGCCTACTGCCGCCAGGACACCCTGGCCATGGTGGAGATCTACCGCCACCTGCGCGACCGGGCGGCTCGCCGCGGGATGCCTCCGGCCTGAGGCGGCTCCCGCCGGAGGCGCCTGTGGTTGTATGGGGACAGGCTTCGGGGTAGTGTGGGAGCCAGGATGAAACCCCTGCTGTATTGGTACTCCGGCACCGGCAATTCCCTGTGGGCGGCCCGCACCCTGGCCGAGGAGCTGGGCGGCGCGGAGCTGGTCGCCATGAAGCGGGCCCTTGAGGCACCCGCGGCGGCGAGACCTGAGGGGACAACCGGCGGTCGGATGGCGGGCCTGGTGTTCCCCGTGCATATCTGGGGCGTCCCGCACCCGGTGCTGGAGTTCGTGCGCCACCTGCCGGCCGCAGCCGGGGTGCCGGACGGCGGCGCGGGAGTCCGCTGGTTCGCCGTGGCCGTCAATGCCGGCCAGATTGCCCGCAGCCTGGTGCAGCTGCGGCGGCACGTGGCGCGCCGGGGACTGGAGCTGGAGTCCGGCTTCGCCCTGACTCTGCCCTCCAATTACGCCCCCTGGGGTGGCCCGGGGTCGGCCGCGGAGCAGGCGCGGCTGATTGCGGGAGCCCGCGCCCGGCTGCGGGACATCGCCGCGGCGCTGCGCAATGGGCGCGCCGCGGGGCTAGAGACCGGCCCGCTGTTCCCCAGCCTGGGCTTCACGGCCCTCAACCGGCTCACCTTCCCGCTGGTGCCCCGCATGGACCGCTCCTTCTGGAGCGACGAGCGCTGCGACGGCTGCGGGGTGTGCGCGCGGGTGTGCCCGGCCGCCAACGTCGTGCTGGAAGGCGGGCGCCCGCGGTGGCTGCACCGCTGCGAGCAGTGCTACGCCTGCCTGCAGTGGTGCCCGCGCCGGGCCATCCAGTACGGGAAGAACACCGCGCGCGTGGAGCGCTACCATCACCCGCAGGTCTCGCTGCCTGACATGCTCGCCGGGGTCGCGCGCCGTCCCCAAAACCGATTCCAGGAGGGCGGTTTATGAAACAGATCCTCTCCATCAGCCTCGGTGCCTCCAGCCGGGACCACGTCACCGAGGTGGATTTCCTGGGCCAGCGCTGCCGCCTGACCCGCCTGGGAACTAATGGCGACCTGGCGAAGGCCATTGCGCTTTACAAAGAGTATGACGGGAAGGTCGACGCCTTCGGCGTGGGCGGCACCATGTTCTTCCTGGAGATCGCCGGCCGCCGCTACTATTGGCGCGACATCCAGCCCATCCGCGAAGCGGTGCGCATCTCCAAGATCGGCGACGGCAACGGGGTCAAGAGCATCCTGGCGCGCAAGGCCGTGGAGGCCCTGGAGGCCCACCTGGCGGCCGAAGGCCGTACGCTGCGCGGCATGAAGGCTCTCATGACCGCGGCCGTGGACCGCTACTCCATGGCCGAGGCCCTGGACCGGGCGGGGTGCAAGATGGTGATCGGCGACTTCATGTTCGCCCTGGGCCTGCCCATCCCGATGCACACCCTGCGGACCCTGCGCTTCGTGGCCGCGGTGCTCCTGCCGGTGTTGAGCCGCCTGCCCTTCCGTTGGTTTTATCCCGTGGGGGAGAAGCAGGAAAAGGAACCGCAGGAGCGCTGGAACCGCTACTACCAGGAAGCTGAGCTGGTGGCCGGCGACTTCCTGCAGATCCGCGACTACATGCCGCGGGACCTGCGCGGCAAGATCGTGCTCACCAACACCACCACGGCGCAGGACGTGGCCGAGCTGGCCCGCCGCGGACTGTCCCTGCTGGTGACCACCACTCCGCGCTTCGAGGGGCGCAGCTTCGGGACCAACGTGATCGAAGCCGCGCTCCTGGCCCTGATCGACAAGCCTCAGGAGGAGATCACCAAGCAGGACATGGCCGAACTGATCGACCGGATTCCCATCCAGCCGGGGATAGAGAAGTTGAACTGAAGGGTCGGGCGGGCGCCTCCGCGGCCCGCGCCTTTCGGGCTAGCCCAGCCAGGCCCTACGCCGGCTTTTTATTTTCCTGCGCGGCGCGGATCAGGTCCGCGAAGCTGGAGGTTTCCTTCGTATCATCGCTGTACTCGCTGAGCATGCGGCGGGTGATGGCCTTTTCCCGGGGCGAGGGGCGGTGCGGACCATCGCCGGCCTGCGCGCTCTGCTCGTAGCCGCAGGAAAGAGCCTGGCAGGCCAGGATCTTGCGTCCCCGGCGGTCCTGCACGGAGAGCAGCGGGCGCCCGCACACCGGGCAGGGGGCGGCGCCGGGGTTGCGGGGCCGGTACTCGACCGTGCCGGCTTTGATCTGCGCCACCAGCTCGCGGGCATTGTTCCGGATGTCGGCCCGGAAGCCCTCGGCCGGCTCCAGCCCCTCCGCGACGCGAGCTAACCGGCTCTCCCAGCGGGCCGTGAGCTGCGGGGAGCGCAGCGGCTCGGGCACCAGCTCCAGCAGCTGCAGGCCGCGGGCGGTGGGGTGTAGCTCCTTGCCCCGCCGCTCCATGTACCAGTTGTCCAGCAGCTTCTCGATGATCTCCGCCCGGGTGGCCGGGGTGCCGATGCCGCCGCGCTCGATGCAGCGGGCCAGCTCCCTGTCCTCCACGAAGCGCCCCGCCGCCTCCATGGCCGCCACCAGGGTGCCCTCGGTGTAGCGCGGCGGCGGCCGGGTGAAGCCCTGCTTGAGATCCACGGCCTTGACGGTGAGCTCCTCGCCCCGACGGTGCTGCGCCAGGCTCTGCTCGGCCGGCTCCTCCTCGCCTGCCTCCTCCTCGTCGAGGCGCCCGGCCACGGCCCGCCAGCCGGCCTGGATCATCCGCGTGCCGCGGGTGAGGAAGCGCTCCCCGGCCGCCTCGCTGACCAGGCGGATCGCCGTGAACCGGCAGGGCGGGGAAAGCACGGCCAGGAAGCGCCTTACCACCAGCTCCCACAGCGCCCGCTCGTCGGCCTCCAGGCGCTCGGGGCGCACGGACTCCTCGGTCGGGATCACGGCGTGGTGGTCGCGCACCTGGCCATCGTCCACGAAGCGCTTGCCCGGGGAAAGCTCGCGGCCGATGAGCTCCTCGGCCTGGGCCCGGAAGCGGGTGCCGCGCAGGGCGCGCAGGCGGTCCTTGAGCGTGGGCACCAGGTCGGAAGTGATGTGGCGCGAGTCGGTGCGCGGGTAGGTCACGATCTTGTGCCGCTCGTAGAGGGCCTGCAGCACGCTCAGGGTTTTAGCCGCGCCGAAGCCCAGCAAGGCGCTGGCTTCCTTCTGCAACAAGGTCAGGTCGTAGGCGGGCGGCGGGGGGTCGCTCCTTTCCTGTTCGGTGGATTCCCCGATCGTCGCCCGGGCGCCCCGCACCTTGTCGGCGATCGCGCGGGCGCGCTCCGCATCCTTGAGGCGCGTGGCCCCGCCCTGGCCCTGCCAGGTGCCGCGGAACGGCCCAAAGTCGGCCTGGACCGTCCAGAAGGCCTCGGGGCGGAAGCTGCCGATCTCCTTTTCGCGGCCGGCCACCAGGGCCAGGGTGGGGGTCTGCACCCGTCCGGCCGAAAGGCGCGTGTCGTGCCGGCAGCTTAAGGCGCGCGTCACGTTGAGGCCGATCACCCAGTCCGCCTCGGCCCGGCACTCCGCGGCGCGGAACAGGTTGTCGTAGGCCGCGGCGGGCTTCAGGGCCCGAAAGCCCTCCTTGATGGCCGCGTCGGTCTGGGAGCCGATCCACAGCCGGCGGGTGGGACCCTTCCAGCCGGCCAGGCGCAGGGTCCAGCGCGCCACCAGCTCCCCCTCCCGCCCGGCGTCGGTGGCGATAACCAGCTCGCTTACGTCCTGGCGGTGCAGGAGCTGTTTGACCGTGTTGAACTGGTGGGCGCTGCGGCGTATCACCGACAGCCGCAGCTCCCGCGGGAGCATGGGCAGGCTCTCGAGGTTCCAGGTCTTCCAGCGCTCGTCGTAGGTCTCCGGGTCGGCCAGCTCCACCAGGTGGCCCATGGCCCAGGTCACGACCCAGGCCCCGCCCTCCAGCCAGCCCCTGCCCCCCTGCGGGCAGCCCAGCACGCGGGCCAGCTCCTTGCCGACGCTGGGCTTCTCGGCCAGCACCAGGGTTTTCATTTTTTGCCGCTCGCGGCGCAGTATACCGTATCCGCCGGCGCTTGACAGCTCGGGCGCGCTCACCCGATCATGGGCGGCATGAACGTACTGGCATTGCAGGCGAGTCCCAGAAAAGAAGGCAACACGGTCACCCTGGCGCGGGCTTTCCTGGAGGGCCTGAAATCCGGCGGGGTGAAGCGGGTGAGCGAGGTGTTCCTGGACGAGCTGGAGATCCGCCCCTGTACCAACTGCGACGCCTGCCGCCGGGAGGGCGGTCCTTTCTGCGTGTTCGACGACGGCATGTCGCCGCTGTACCGCCGCTTCATCGAGGCCGACCTGGTGGTGCTGGCCAGCCCCGTGTACTGGTGGAGCATCAGCGCGCAGCTCAAGCTGTTCATCGACCGCTTGTACGGCTTGAACTTCGAGAAGCACCCCGAATACTACAGGGGCAAGAAGCTGGCGCTGGTGTTCACCCACCAGGAGGAGCACCCTTGCTGCGGCGCGGAGTTCGCCCGCAAGATGTTCGACGAGATCGCGGACTACACGGAAATGACCATCGCCGGGGACCTGCGCTACTCCTCCGACGCGAGGCACGTGCGCGAGAGCCCTGAAAAGCTGGCGGAAGCCCGGGAGCTGGGCGCGAATCTCGCCCGGCGCGACTGAGCCCCGTACTCGGGCACGACTGAGCCCCGTACCCGGGCGCGGCTACTTCACGGGCGAAAAAGCCTTTTCTCGCGCGCCGCAACAGCGGGCTCGCGCCGCGCCCCCCGGTCCAGGGTCGTCAATGTAGGGCTGTTACTTCAGGGCGGCGACGACTCCGGCCGCCGGCTCCTCCTCCTCGCACACGCACAGCGGATCGGCGAACGCGGCCGGCAGTGCCTGGGCCGGCGCGAAGGACGTCCTGGCGGCCAGCGCTGTCTTCAGGAACTGGACCGTCCGCGGCCAGGCCTTCTGGGCGGCGCGCAGGTTGGCACCCTCCCTGGCGTCCTGCTGGCGCAGGAAGGCATGCCCGGCCCCGTCGTAGATCTCCACCTCGTAGCGCTTTCCCAGGCGCTTGAGCTCCTCCTGGGCCGCCGGGATGGTGGTGTTGACCCGGGCATCGTCTGCCCCGTACAGCCCCAGCACCGGCGCGCGCACGCGGGCGAGCGCCGCGGTGGCCGGCGAAACCCCGTAATACACCACGGCCGCGTCCAGGTCGGGCTGCTCAGTGGCGTACAGGAAGCTGATCCCGCCCCCCCAGCAGTAGCCGACCACGCCGAACTCCGCGGTGGCGGCCGGAAGCTTGGTGGCGTAGGCCGCCACGGCGTTCAGGCGTGACACGACCTCGGCCGGCTGCAGAGCGCTGTTGAGCTGGCGGGCCGCGTCGGGGGCAAGCGAGCTGGAGCCCTTGCCTCCGGGCCCCTTGCCGCTCAGGAAGTCGGGGGCCACCGCGATGAAGCCTTCGGCGGCGAGCTGGTCCACCACGGCGCGGGCCCAGTCGGTGAGGCCGAAGATCTCGTGGATCACGAGCACCACCGGGGCGCGGTCCTTGCGCTCCGGATACACGACCCAGGCGTCGACCTTGTCGCCTCCACGCTGACCCACTCCCCATGACGCGGGGAGGCTTCCAGGCGCGCTTTGGCGTCCTTCTCTAGCGGGGGCAGCGCCGCCTGGGCCACGGCAACTCCCGCGGCTCCGAGCAGGAACAGCCCCGCTGCCATCCAGAGAACGCTTCTTACAGGGAATCTAGTAAATAATGAATACATGGCAAAAACCTCCTGATACGGCCCACCCATGGGGCGGGCGATTTCCTACTAAGTTACTAAGATTAGTTTCCGGAGGACAAGCCGAACTGCCGTACGTTCCGGCGCAGGGGTACTCAGGTCCGGCTGCGGGCGTACAGGAAGAAGTGGTGCAGGTGGAAGTGCACGGCCGGCGTGTCGCCGCCCTCGTGCCAGGGGGCGCTGGATCAGCGCGGCGGCCAGCAGCGACACCGCGGGCCTCCACCTTCAGGATGCCGAAGTGCAGGCAGGCCGTGAACAGTCCCCAGATCGCCGCGAAGCTCAGGTGGCCGGTGGCGGGAATAGCCGAAAGAGGGGCGCAATGTCCATGCTCGCAGTTGAAAGCAAGAAGCAGGCCAGAGGCCTGTGCCCGTCGCGCCGCCGCAAGGAACCGGGGTTCCCCGAAGCACACCGAAGTTCCGCGCCTATCCTAGTTGACTCAAATGTCGATATGGGGTATCTTGACGCCGAAGGGAATAGGGGAGCCATAGCCATAGGTTCCCCAACGAGTCTTTGCCGACGAACAGATTCTTTACCGGGCACGAAAGAGCTTGCTACGCGCTCCCACCAATGACATCCCAGCCAAAAGAACCTGCCGCACTAAAGACGCTCAAGGCCTATCGTCGATAAGCCCATTCCCGTTTCTAAAAAGGAGCACTCTCCCATGGCAAACAAGATCTACGTCGGAAACCTCAACTACGACACCCAGGAGTCTGACCTGCGCGCGCTGTTCAGCGCTCACGGGCAGGTCCAGTCGGTGAGCATCATCACCGATCGCGATACCGGCCGGTCCAAGGGCTTCGGTTTCGTGGAAATGACCGATGGTGCGGCCACCCAGGCCGCCATCACTGCCTTGAACGGCAAGGAGCTGGACAGCAGGACCCTGCGCGTCAACATGGCGATGGATCGCCCGCGGCGCTAGACGTCCGTCGCGGTGCGCCGGGTGAGCGGAGGGGCGCAAGCCCCGCCGCCGCCTGCCCCGGGCCCCGGCTCGCACGGGTCGGGGCCCGATTCATTTTTCCCGAAGGAGAAGCCCATGGCCAGAGACGCCTACAAGAGCGAGAAGCGCCGCAAAGAGATCGAACGCCAGAAGAAGCAGGTGGAGAAGCGGGATAAGCGCCTCAAGAAGAACGAGGAGCGCACCGAGGCTGAAGTACTGGCCGATCTGTTCGGGGTGCCCTATTCGGGCGATTCCGAGGCTGGCGGGGCCGCCGGTTCCGAGAACCCCGAGCAAAGCGAAGCGGAGGGCACCGCTTCGGGAGAACCCGTCGAGGGCGAAAAACCCGCCGACCCCACCGAACCCGCCGATCCCATCAAAGGATAGCCGCCCGGCATCCGGCCGGACCTGTTCCGTATTTTATTGCCTCTATTACCGCGAGAGCAGACTCTCGGCCTCCGCCAAGTCGGGAATGGCGGACAGGTCTTTTTCCTCATGAAGTCGGTCTCGAACCCGAGCAGTTTTTTCAGGATGTCCCGGCAAATTGCGGTCCCGAACTTTTCCCGGAACCTCACGTGCAGCTCCTGTCTGATAAGGAAAGCAGCCATGCTCAGTTCACGTTTCTGGAACTGTCGTAGTTGTGTCCGAAGAAGTAGCCGATCGCCGCTAGTGACCCGGAGAAGGTGCCGCAGGAGTTGACCGCGGTGACTGCACTGCGATGTGCTTGATAGGATCCCGCAGCACAGCTATCATCCATTCCTCATGATCATGCTCCCGGCGTTGGAGGTCCTGGCCAACGACGCGCTCCTGCTGCTGACTGCGGGCATCTGGGGTTTCGCCTTCGTGGCGCAGCGCGCGGGCATGGAGCACGTGGGGCCATTCACCTATACGGCCGTGCGCTTCGCCCTGGGCGCGCTGGCCCTCCTGCCGCTAGTACTCGCGCGCCGCCGCGCTGCGCGCCGGGAGGCCGCGGCCTCCCGCCCGCGCATCCACCCCCTGACGGCCGGCCTCCTGGCCGGCGCGGTGCTCACCGGCGGGGCACTGCTGCAGCAGACCGGCCTGGTGACCACGACCGCGGGCAAGGCCGGGTTCGTCACGGGCCTGTACGTGGTGCTGGTGCCGCTGGCCGGCCTGCTCTGGGGACAGCGGGCCGGGTGGTCCCGGTGGGTCGGGGCGGTGCTGGCCGCCGGCGGCCTGTACCTTCTGAGCGTGACCGGCCGGTTCACCATCGGGCGCGGCGATCTGCTGGTGCTGCTCGGGGCGCTGTTCTGGACCGGCCACGTGCTGCTGCTGGGCTGGCTTTCACCGCGCACCGACGCGGTGGCCCTGGCTTGCGTGCAGTTCGCCGTGTGCGCGGCGCTGAGCGGCGCGGTGCTGTCCTTCGTGGAGCGCCCGAGCCTGGGGGCGCTCCACGCCGCGGCCCTGCCCATCCTGTACGGGGGGCTGCTTTCGGTGGGCGTGGCCTTCACCCTGCAGGTGGTGGCCCAGCGCCGCGCTCCGCCGGCGCACGCGGCCATCCTGCTGTCCCTGGAGACCGTGTTCGCGGCCCTGGGCGGCTGGTGGCTCCTGGGCGAGAGGCTGGGCGCGCGCGGTCTGGCGGGATGCGCCCTGATGTTCGCGGGCATGCTCTGCGCGCAGCTCCCGCTGCTGCTGCGTCTGAAGACCGGGGCAGGGAGGCCCGCGTAAGGATGAGGACCAAAAACAGGAAGAGCGACTACGCCGTAGTGATCACGGGCAGCACCCGCGGGCTGGGGTTCGCTCTGGCCGAGGAGTTCCTGGGGCACGGCTGCCGTGTAACGGTCAGCGGCCGTACCCCCGAGTCCGTGCAGGCGGCCCTGGAACGCCTGCACTCCTACGGGCAGCGGGTACAGGGCCGGGTGTGCGATGTCACCGACCCCGTCCGGGTCCAGGGGTTGTGGGATGAGGCAGTCGGGTACTGGGGACGGGTGGATATCTGGATCAACAATGCCGGGATCCCGCAGGAGTACGTCCCGGCCTGGGAGCTGGAGCCGGAGGCGATCGCCCGGCTCATCAGCACGAACCTGCTGGGAACGATCTGCGGTTCCCGTGCGGCCCTGCGGGGAATGATCGCTCAAGGCGGGGGGGCGATCTACAACCTGGAGGGCTGGGGATCCAACGGCGCCCGCCGCAACGGCCTCACGGTCTACGGGACCAGCAAGAGCGCCATCCGCTACTTCACCCGCGGCCTGGCCGACGAGGCCGCCGGCACCCTGGTGCTGGTGGGCACGCTGAGCCCGGGGATGATGCTCACCGATTTCCTCACCCGCCCCATGCAGCGCATGGCCGAAGGCGAGGAGCGGCGCATGCGCCGGGTCGTCAATATCCTCGGCGACCACCCGCAGACCGTGGCCCGCTTCCTGGTGCCGCGCATCCTGGCCAACCGCAGACACAGAGCGCACTTCGCCTGGCTCAGCGGGGTCCGGGCCATGGGGCGCTTTCTCACGGCCGGCCTGCGGCGCCGGGACTTGTTCTGCGAAACTAGCTAGCGCCGGGTGTCCGGCTCGTGGTGGTGGTGAACCGCCGGCCCTCCGCCGGAGACAGGCTCGGGTCGTGGTTGAGGCTCCGCACCGCAAGCCAGCGCAACCGGGCGCCGGCGATCGTCACCTCTGCGGGAAGCTCGCAGGAGGTGGATGCGGCCTCTTCGGGGAACGCACCCTGCACACCCCGGAGGCCATCTAGGGCAGGAGCAGGTGACTAGAATGGATTCTCGATTTGCACTCCGCGTATGATTTGATCGCCGCTCAGGTCTTCCGTGTATAGAATCCCGCAGTGGGCGCTTTCCGCGGCGGCAAGAATCAGAGAGTCATAGAAAGAAAGCCGGTTCAAGATGCTGATATCAATAGCCTCGCGGATCATACCCGGATCGACTTGCACGGTTTCCATATTCTCGAACGAGCGCAGAAAGCTTTTCGCTGTTTGGCCTTCTATCTGTCGTCCGTGGCAGACAGCAGCACGTTGGTGTCCAGAAAGGCCTTAGACCCGGTAAAGGTCCTCTCTTCTCCATTTCTTGCCTTGGGAAGAGGCCTTCGCCTTGTCCATGATCTGGAAGGATTCCGTGATCCACAGGGCGGATGACTTCATCACGCTTTGCTTTAATAGCCTGCACACCAGGGAGTTGAGGGACAGGTTGTGCCTGCGCGCATATTCCCTTCCAGCGTTTAGCGTTTCCTCATCGATTGGCAGGGTTATATTTTTCAAAAGCGGTTCTTATACACATAATATGGGTGCAAGGGATACGTGTCGATACGGCGGGCGATCGGGAGTGCCTCTGCTCCGTCTGGACGCAGGCCGCCTGTCAGGTACAATGGGGAGCATGAAAAAGCGCTTTGTCCCGGCCGGGCCTGCGTTCCCGGCGGTTGTCGCGACCGCCCTGAGTCTGGTCCTGCTGGCTTCCTGCTCAAAAGGAGCCGATATGGACCGCGGGATCGAGGACCGCCACCAGCGCGTGGCCGACTTTTTGGAGCGGGCGCAGGTAGCCGGCGAGTTTCCCGGGTTGCAGTACGTAGTGTTCGACAGGGCCGGCCTCGTGGACAGCCACGCCACCGGGATGGCGGACGTAGGCGCCGGGCGGCCCATGACGGCGCGAACCCGGATGAACGTGTTCTCCACGACCAAGGTCCTCACCGCCGTGTGCCTCCTGCAGCTGGAGGAGCGCGGGCTGCTGCGGCTGGAGGATGAGGCCCGCCGCTACCTAGACTACCTGCCCTATGAAGGCATCACCCTTCGCCAGATCGCCAGCCACATTGCGGGCTTGCCCAACCCGGTCCTGGGCAACTTCTTTATCCACTGGCAGGAGAAGCACGCCGCCTTCGACCGGGACGCGCTGATCCGCGGGGTGGTCGAGCGCAACCCCAAGCTGCGCTTCCCTCCCGGCCAGCGGGCCTCGTACTCCAACCTGGGATTCGCCCTTCTGGGCCAGGTCATCGAGCGGGTGTCCGGCATGCCCTACGAGCAGTACGTTCAGACCAACGTGTTCGAACCTCTCGGGCTGGGTCCCGGGGACATCCACCTCGGCACCCAGGACTACGGGGAGGATGCCAGGCCCTATTTCAAGCGTTCCGAGCTGCTCGTCGGTTTCCTGGCGCGTTTCGTGCTCAAGGGGGCCAGGCTGCGCCGGCAGGGAGCGTGGGTGGGTCTGGACAATCGCTTCTACTTCAACGCCCCCGCCCACGGGGGGATCATCACCAGTGCGGAAAGCTACGCGGAGGGTTTCCGGGAGCTGCTCGGGCCCGGCTCGCGGCTTCTGGGAGAGCCGGCACGCGCACGGCTGTTCACCGAGCAGGTCCGCTCCGGCAGGACCGCCTTCGCCCTGGCCTGGTCCGTCGGGGAGCTGGACGGCCGGCCCTACTACGGGCACCGCGGCGGCGGCCTGGGCTACGTGGCCGAGGTGCGGCTGTACCCGGAAAGCGGCCTGGGGTCGATCCTGCTCATGAACAGGACTTCCCCCTCCCGGCGAGTTTCGCTGGACGTCCTGGACCACGAGTACCTGCGCTAGGCGGGTGCGGTACAATAACGCTGACAAGGAGCAAACGATGAGCGAGAAGCTGGCGATGCTGGGCGGCAGGCCCGTGCGCACCGCGCCCTGGCCCAAGTGGCCGCTGTTCAGCGAGCAGGACGTTGCGGACGTGGGCGCCGTTCTGCGCGATGGCCGCCTGACCTCGATCACCGGGCCGAAGGTCCGGGAGTTCGAGGAAGCCTTCGCGGCCAGGTTCGGGGCCAGGTTCGCGCTGGCCACCTGCAACGGGGTCACGGCCATCCACCTGGCCCTGGCCGCGCTGGGGATCGGCCCGGGGGACGAGGTGATCGTCCCGGCGCACACTTTCATTGGCACCGCGGTGCCGGTGCTGATGGCCAACGCCATCCCGGTGTTCGTGGACGTGGACCTGGATACCTTCAACATCGATGCAGGCCAGATCGAGGCAGCCATCACCGACCGCACCAAGGCGATCGTCCCTGTGCACCTCAACGGTTTGGCCGCCGACATGGACGCGATCATGAGTCTGGCCAGGAAGCACAAGCTGTTCGTGATGGAGGACGCCTGCCAGTCGCACGGGGGCCTGTACAAGGGACGGGTCACCGGGACCATGGGCCAGATCGGCTGCTTCAGCTTCTTCGAGGACAAGGTGATCACCACCGGCGAAGGCGGGATGCTCATCACCGACGATCCGCAGCTGTACGAGAAGGCCCGCTGCCTCCGCAGCTACGGCGAGGAGCTGGTCACCAGCATCGGGGAGCGCAAGTACGAGCACGTGGCCCTGGGCTTCAACTACCGCATGGGGGCGCTCAACGCCGCCCTCGGGTTGAACCAGCTCACCAGGCTGGAGGACATGGTCGAAAAGCGCAACCGCAACGCGCGCTACCTGCGGGAGCAGTTGCAGGGCGTGGCCGGGATCCTCCCGCCCAAGGAAGTGCCAGGCTGCCGGCACGCCTACTACAAGTTCGTTAGCCGCATCGACCGCGAGGTGCTGGACGTAGACGCGCTCACGGCCGTGGAGGCCATAAAGGCCGAGGGGGTGGCCGCCACCCCGCGCTACCCCACGCCTCTTCCATTGCAGAAGGTCTTCCGGGAAAAGATCGGCTACGGGGGCACGGACTGCCCCTACAGCTGCCATATGTACGGGCGGGAGCCCGCTTTCCTGAAGGGCTCCTGGCCGGTGGCCGAGCGCATCGGCCGGGAGGCCTTCGTGCTGCTGGTGCACCCTTCGATCGAGGAGCCCGACCTGGACGACGCGGCACAGGCCGTGCGGAAGCTCGCGGCCCACTATAGGAAATAGGAGGACGAGATGGCAAGCGGAAAGAGCTGGCTGCGGCAGGCCGGCAGGGTGTCCCGGGTCCTGGACCGGGCACCGGCGATCGACAAGACGTTGCGCGTGCCTCTCGAGGAGTTCCGCGCGCGTCAAAGGCGGGTTATCGAGGCCTTGCAGCAAGCGGGCCTGGAGGCGGCCTTCGTCTACTCCGACGAGCACTACAACGGGGATGTCCCCTACCTGGGCGGCAACACGAACATCTCCATCGAACCGGTGGCGGGGGTGATCGGCAGGAACGGCTTCCACATCCTGGCCGGGCTGGAGGGCGGCTACGTCGCCGAGCAGTTGGCCGGCCGGGCCGGGGTGCCCGTGCACAAGGTGGAGATGCTCAAACTGGCCGACGAGGACTACCCGATCGACGCGGAACGCGTGGAAGACGTGATCGAGCAGGCCGCGGGCGGTAAGCCCTCCCGCATCGGACTACTGACCCCGCGGGCGGTGTTCCCGGTCAGCATCTACGAGTTCCTGGCCGGCTACCTGAGCGGGGCGCAGAAGGTGGTCGACGCCCAGGAGCTGTACTACCGGGTCAAGTACGAGAAGTCCGAGCGGGAGATGGAACTCATCGCCCAGGCGGGCCTCGTCTGCGACGCGATGCTGGAGGCTATGCTCACCGTGCTGCGCCCCGGGCTGCTGGAGACCCAGGTCGCCCAGTGGGCCTACGCCGCGGCCTACGAGCTGGGTGCGGAGCAGCTGGGCTTCGACGTGATGGTTAACGCCAACGAGGCCAACCGCACCCTGATCGGCAAGGCCCTGAACCGGGTGATCCGGGAAGGGGACGTCGTGCACCTGGGGGTGTCGGCCAAGTGCGACGGCCTGACCGCCTGCGAGCGGGCCTCGGTGGTGTGCGTGAAGCGCCCCTCGCTGGTCAGCCCCGCGCAGAAATACTGGCTGGATTTCGTGGAACAGGCCTACCGGGTCGGGTACGAGGCCTACGTGCGCGTGGCCCGCGAGAACCTGCCGGCCAGGCTCCAGGAGCAGGCCCTGGTGGACTACTTCGCCTCCAGGCAGGAGGAGGTAAGCCGGCGGTTGGGCCGCCCGGTGGACCTGGTGCGCCAGAAACCCTACACCGGCACCCACAACGCCGGGTACACGGAGTGCCAGGAGTTCTTCGGGGCCATCACCCTCAACTCGCAGGAGCCCCTAGGTCAGCGCATCGTGACCATGCTCGATGTGGCCATCCGCGGCGTAGGCAGCCGCTGGGACGACGTGGTGATCCCCGGCCTGGACTACGTGCTGGTGGAGAAGACCCTGGGCAAGGACGGGCCGCGGGTGGACACCCTGACGCGCCTGCCGATCAACCTGCAGCACCTGGTGGGCTGGTAGTTTCTTCGGCTGGACGCGCCCCGCAGGAGCGCTACAATGGCGATCATGAACAAGCGATGCGTGGTTTTCCTGGCGATTCTGGCGCTGGTGCTGCCGGCCCTCGGGGTGTACGCGGCGGGCTACGACGCGCTGCTCCCCCTGCTGGTGGACCTTCCCGGCTGGGAGGCCGAGCCGGCCGACGGCGCGGATGCGAGCGCCTCGGGGGTGCGGGCCGTCACCGTGTACCGCACCTACGAAAGCGGCGAGCGCAGCTTCGAGGTCAACCTCCTGATCGGCAGCCAGGCCATGATGACCTGGATGCCGGATTACAAGGAAGGCTTCAAGATGGAGACCCCGGAAGGCGTGATGGAGGTGAAGAAGATCAACGGCTTCCTGGTGTTCTACATGTTCGAGCAGGAGGACCAGTCCGGAGGGATCGTCGTGCTGCTGCAGGACGACGTGACCAAGCCCGACATGGGGGCGGTGTTCGCCATCAGCTTCGAGGGCCTCGCGCTGGACGAAGCCCTGAAGATCGCCCAGCGCTTCAGCTGGGCCAAAATGAAGGAACAGGTCGCGCGGCTGAAATAGGAGTCGGCTGTTTCAAGGCCCAGTCTGAGCGATTTGACTATAGGCAGAGACTATGGTAAGATCGACTTATGGAAACCGTGAACGCCTCCTCCTTCAAGGCGACCTGTCTCGCTCTCCTGAAAAAGGTCAAACGGACGGGACAACCGATCCTCGTTACCCTGCGAGGGGAGCCCATCGCGCAGGTGGTGCCGGCCGAAGTATCTGAGAAGAAAGAGGATTGGCTAGGCAGTGCCGCGGGGAGCGGAAAAATTCTCGGGGATATCGTCTCGCCACCCGGAGTGCAGTGGGAGGTGACGGGGAATTGACATGAAACTCCTGCTCGACACCCACGTCTGGCTTTGGGCACTCCTCGAGCCGGAGCGTCTCGCTTTGCCCGTGCGTGAGGCATTGCAGGGACCGGAGAACGAGATCTGGCTGTCCCCGATCTCGATCTGGGAGTGCCTGATTCTTGCGGACAAAGGCAGAATCGCCCTCGATCCGGATCCCGTGAGCTGGATACGGAAGATCCTGAAAACCGGCCGCTTCCGGGAAGCCCCTCTGACCGTGGAAGTGGCGATCCAGAGCCGCGGAGTCTGTTTACCTCATCAGGATCCTGCTGACCGCTTTCTGATGGCAACGGCGGCCGTGTTCGAACTGACTCTGGTGACCGCGGATGAACGACTTCACGACTGCAAAGCTATCAGGCTTCTGAAAGCCTGACTGGGGTTTTCCGAAGTGGCCTCCAGCCCCTGGAGGTGCGCGCGGAGGAGTGACCCCCGCGCGCACGCGAGGCCCTGCGTTAGAAGCCCAGCGCCTCGTTAACCAAGACCAGCTTCACCCGCCCGGGGGAGATCTCCCGGTTGAACAGCAGCACCTTGCTGGGGAAGGTCTTGAACTCCGCCGGCAGGTTGTAGGCCTTGCGGGCCCGCTCGCTTTCCAGCCCCACGATGTATTCGTGGATGCGTCGCAGGCCCTCGTCCACGTCTTTTACGATCTTCTGCGCCCCGACCACCCAGACTAAAGTACCCGCCCCGTAGGCGTAAGGCGGAAGCTGGCTGCCCGTAAGCGAGGCCACCACCACGGTCCCGGTTTCCGTGACCGCATGGGCGCTGCCGACGGCGAAGTCGGGGGCCGCGCCCAGCTTGCACATCTCGCGCGCCTGGGTCTGCTGGTTCATCGAGTACAGGGCATTGCGCACCGACACGTACCGGCCCGACTCATTGATCTCCTTGGCCAGCCCTATGGTTTCCAGGGTCACGGAGGTCAAAGCGAACACCTCGGCCCCCGCGGGCAGCATGGCCAGCACCTTCTGCCTGGCCTCCGCGGCGTTGGCCGCCAGGCTGGCCTCGATGCCGTTGGCGTTGAGCGCCTTCAGGGTGCGCTCGATCGTCTCTTTGGAGGCTAGCTTCTTCCAGTCTTTCATCGTACCGCTCCTACGCAACTAGGTTAGTAAGTAACTCCTCAAAGAGATCCGCGAAAAACTGGGGCTGATCCCGGTGAGGCCGATGAAAAAGTTGAAGGGATTCCTGAAAGGGATCGACACGCGCGTCGAACGCGAGGCGGATCGGCCATGAACGATGGCAATCGCGCCTTAAGCTGATGCAGCCTGCGGCACACCCGCCTCGATGGGCCCGACCCGGGGACCTCACTTGAACTTCCTCGACACGGAGATCTTCGCCTTGGCCCGCAGCTCCCTGGTGAGCTGGGCCACCGCCTCGTCGACCTTTCGCTTCCGGAGAAAGCCAGTGAGCGATTCCTTCACCCGCTCGAAGCCGAGCGGAGTGGCAGGCTGGCGGTCCAGCAGTTGGATCAGGTGGTAACCCCAAGATGAGTTCACCACGCCGCTGCTCTCGCCGGTCTTCAGGGCGAAGGCCGCCTCGTCGAAAGCTTTCGGCATCCTCCCTCGGGCGAAGTAGCCCAGGTCGCCGCCCTCGCCGCTGGTCGGGTCCTGCGAGTGTTCATTGGCCAACGCCGCGAAAGATTCGCCCTGCAGGGCCCGCCGCCGCAGCCCCTCCAGGGTCTGGCGCGCCTGGGCCTTCCTGTCCTGCGGCGTATTGGGACCGACCCGGATGAGGATGTGCCTGGCCCGGATGCGCTCGGGGTCGGTGAACAGCCGCGGATTGGCGTCGTAGTAGGATCGCACCTCTTCGGCGCTCACCGCCACCTGGGGCTCGATCGAGGTCTCGATCATGCGCTGAACGCTTTGAGCGCGCTCCAGGTCGCGACGAAGATCCTCCTTGGTGACGTTCATCTGGACGAGGGCCTTCTCGAACATGAGTGTACCGGGAAACTGTCCGGCGATGGCGGCCAGCTCCTCGTCCACCGCTTCCTTGGCGGCCGTGATGCCCCGGCGCTGCGCCTCCTGGTACAGGAGCTCGTTCTCGATCAGCACTTGGAGGGCCGCGGCGCGGTATTCGTTCGCCTGCTCGGGATCCGGTACCTGGCCGCTGGCCGACAGGTTCTGCTCGGAGCGGGTCACTCCCAGGTTCAGTTCCGCGGCGTAGATATGCACGCCGTTCACCTGGGCGGCGACCTCCGTCCCTGCCTCCACAGGCGGCCTAAAAGCCTTCTCCGGCTTCTTCGAAGAGCAGGATCCGAGGAACAGCGCCGCCAGCAGCGCTGCAGCAAGAACGAGACAACCGTGTTTCTTCGTCATGGTAGCCACAGGCCGACAATACCACGAATGGACCCCTGTGAGTAAAGGGAATGGCTGGCAATTGAAGTGTTTCATTCCCTTGGAGCAGAGGTGGTGGCAGGCAGACCGTGAAATTTTGAGTGCAGGGGCAGCGTGCCGCCATGGAGGGCAAGGTGAAAGGGCAAGTGCTCCGGGGGGATTTGCCGTGTCCTATTCACGACTTTCCTGGTTGTGTATCCATAGTACCTGCATTATACTAGCCGTCCGATGGGCCAGCTGATTGCCGATATCACCCGTATCGTCAACACAAGTATCCTCCAGCGATTGCCCGACGCCTATTTCGAAGCGACCGGGCTGGCCACAGGGATACACAACCTGGGCGGCGAGCTGATCACCACAATCCCGAAAGAGAATTTCTGCTCCTTTTGCCGGAATATGTTCTTCTCCAGGGAAGGGCATCGTAGGTGCGTGCGCTCGAATGCTATAGGTGAGCGACGGGCTTATGAAATCGGCGGGCCGTATATCTACCACTGCCATGCCGGCCTGGTCGATGTGTCCGCGCCGATCATCGTGAACGGCAGCCACGTCGGCTCGGTCAGCTGCGGTCAAATTCTATTGGAGCCCCTGACGAACGCATACCGCGACAGGGTGCGCAGACGTCTGGCCCAATTTCCCGAGGAGTTCCAGCTGCTCCAAATGCGGGCGCTGGAGCAAGTCCAGGTAGTGCCGCTGAAGAGGGTTCGTGGGTTGGCGCAGCTTCTGTCAGTCGTAGCCAACAACATCGTGAACCTGATCATCAGCAATACCCGGGAGAAGGAGATCAATATTCAGACCGCCAAGCTTCTGGATGAGATCAAGGCGCGTTCGCTGCTGGAGAAGGAGATAAAGAACGCGCAGTTGTCAGCCAAAGAGGCGGAGCTGAAAGCCCTGCAGGCTCAGATCAACCCGCACTTTCTCTACAATACCCTGGACTCGATCCAGTGGCTGGCCGTGCTGCGAGGCGCCGAGGACATTCAGAAGACGATCCAGTGCCTGGGCCAGCTATTGCGTCACAGTCTGGACCGGAAGAGCGTCATTGTAAATGTGTCCAAGGAGCTGGAACAGATCAGGAGTTACCTGTTCATCCAGAAGATGCGCTACGGAGAGAAGCTCTCCTATCGAATCAACATGGAACCCGGAGTTCTCGATTTCGAGCTGCCCAAGCTGGTGCTTCAACCCATTGTGGAGAATGCCATTCTGCACGGTGTGGAGCCCAAAGCGGGCAGCGGCAACGTGTGCATCGAGGGCTGGCTGCACAAGGGCGATCAGGCTATCATTGAAATAACGGACGACGGCGTGGGGATGGCGGAAGGCACCCTATCGCAGTTGAACGCTTCATTGCGCTCTGAGTTGGAGGATGGAAGGTCACAGCACCTGGGCCTGGCCAATGTCCATAAGCGCTTGATGTATTTCTTCGGCGAGGAGTTCGGGTTGACCATCAGCAGCCGACAGGCAACCGGTTCATCCGTCCGGATTCGTATCCCTCGCAACCTTCGAAAGGAGTGAATCTTCCTGATGGGTGAGGTCACCACAATTCTATTGGCTGACGACGAATACCTGGTGCGCAAAGGCATCAGGCACCTGTTGAAAGATCAATCGGAATACTCGATTATTGCCGACGTTGCCGATGGATGTGAGGCCGCCGAAAAGGCAGCCGAGCTGCAGCCGGAAATAATCATCATGGACGTGAAAATGCCGCGGATGGACGGCCTGGAGGCTTTGGAGCAAATCCGCGCGGTCAGTCCGAACAGCAAGACCATCATCCTGAGCGGTTACAGCAGCTTCGAGTATGCGCAGCGGGCGCTGAAGCTGGGCGCCTGTGATTATCTATTGAAGCCAGTCGCCCTGGAAGAGCTGCTGGCCGTGCTCCAGAGGGCGCGACACCGCATTCTGCAGGAAAAGAAGCAACTGGAGAGCTCACAGCAGATTGAAGAGCGGCTCAGCTACAGCATGTCCGCCTTTTTCGAGCAATTCTATCTCCAGCTCCTGAACAATGAGCTTCCCGAGGAAGAGCTCACCGAGAAGATGCGGGTGCTGGAGCTGGAAAACCAGCGCGCCTCGGTACTGCTGGTCGGACTGGATCATTCCTACAGATTGAAGACCTTCAGCTCGGAAATGGCTTATCAGGCCATACTTCAGGAGATGAAAGCTACACTGGAGAACCTGCTCGCCGACGGAAGGCCAAGAACCCCGCCTGTATTGGCCCTTGATAACGCGGTATTTGCCTTGATTTATCTGGATTCTTTTTCCCCGGAACCTCTGGAGTTTGCCAGGCTGGCATTACGAGCGATCAAGACAAAGCTACAGCAAACCGCATCCATCGCTATCAGCAGCAGACTTCCATTGAAAGAAGTGAGCAAGGCCTACGCGGAAGCATCGGCCCGCTTGAAACAGCGGCTATTGCTTGGGGGCGACAGGGTCATTAGCGAGGATCAAGGGCATTCAGCCCAGATCGAGAAATACCCGCACGAGCTGGAGCGCAAGTTGGCCACGGCCGTTCGGTTCGGCGACCTCGGGCAAATGAAGGCGGTATTGCGGACGATGATCCGGCAGCTCAGCAGGCAGGGTATTCCTGCCGATTGCTGGCAGCAGATCGCATTCGACGTTATGGAGCAGGGGTATCAGGCGGCGCGGCAGATGAGCCTTCCGTCGGCGACAGCTATGGAAATGATGGAGAAAAGCCGGGAGATTTCACTTCTGACCACCTGGCAGGACATTCAACTCTGGCTGGAAAAAAGTTTGGGCGAGCTTGCGGAACGGATCCGCGCGCTCGGGGCAGGGCCTTCGCTCGCCACAAAAAAAGCGCTCTCGTTCATCGAAGGACATTTCCAGGAAAGCATAAAGCTGGCCGATGTGGCCGAGCATGTTTGCCTCAGCCCGAACTACCTGAGCCAGCAGCTCAAGCAGCAGACCGGGAAATCTTTTCTCGAACATCTGTGCGGCTGGCGACTCGAGGAAGCGAAACGGCTGCTTAGCCGCTCGCTGTTGGCTGTTGGCGAGGTCGCCTATCAGGTTGGCTATGAGAATCCGCGGTACTTCAGCGAGATTTTCCAGCGCCATTGCGGGCAGACTCCTAGCCAGTTTCGAAAAGGCTCACAACCGTATAAAAGTTGACAAATTCATAGAATCGCAGCACTCGGCCCTTGCCCCTTAGACGATACAATTGGCGCTATCTTTCTATGGAAAGACTCGTTTCCATCATTGGCCAGTTGATCGTCGAGATAAAAGCCAACGAAGTCAGTGAGCAGGGCGGCAGGCACCTGATCGCCGACACTCGGATTGTTCCAGGAGGGCGATCCTACCGGCAGGCGCTTTACGCCAAAGAACAGGGCTACAGCTCGATCCTTCTTGGCCGCATCGGCGATGACCATTATGGTAAGATCATCCTGGACTCTTTGAATGGGCTTGGCATCAGCACCCAATTCATCGAAGTGAGCAAGAGCGAGTACACGGGAATCAGTTTCGAAGTCACAAAGACTAAGGATGCTACGCAAAGCGTTTTCTTCGATCCGGGCGCGAGCACGGGACGCGGGGATTTCCAGTATCCCATTCAAAACTATCTTACCCTCTGCGACCTGATCATCATCAACCAGTGGTTGCATCAGGGATTGAGCGCCAAGGTCCTGGAGCTGGCGGAAAAAAGCTCCATCCCCACCGTGTATGTTTGTTCTACGCCCCCGCGGGAGAGGCCGTTCGCGGTGGATTACCTGTTCCTGGAATCCGCCTCCAACGGCGACGTCGTGGATTCCAGCTCGATTCAGGCTCGCAAGGGACTATTCCTTTGGCACGATGGAGAGTTGAGCGCCTTCTTGCCGAATGGCGAGCAGGTCTACAAGTTGAAGTTGAACAGGGATTGGGACGGCGACTACCTGGTAATCCGTTTGATGCGGTCATTGTCAGGCGACGCCCGGCTGGAAAAAACGGCGGAGTTCGCGAGGTGACATGAACTCGGTACATCAACATTGGATCGATCTGTACAAGAAGATGCTGACCATCCGTCGCTTCGAGGAGAGGGCGGCCAGGCTCTACGCCGAAGGTGAGATCCCTGGATTCGTTCACCTGTATGCGGGGGAAGAAGCCGTCGCGGTCGGGGTCTGCTCCGCTTTGCGCAAGGATGACTTCATCACCAGCACGCATCGCGGCCATGGGCATTTGATCGCCAAGGGAGGAAACCTTGACTTAATGATGGCCGAGCTCTGCGCCAAGAGCACCGGCTACTGCAAAGGCAAGGGCGGATCCATGCACATCGCGGACATGGAGCTGGGGATCCTTGGGGCGAACGGCATCGTGGGCGGCGGACTTGGAATCGCCACGGGCGCCGGCTACTCGGCGCTGCTGCGCGGCACCAAGCAGGTTACGGTCGCATTCTTCGGGGATGGGGCCACCAATGAAGGGATCTTCCACGAAGCCATGAACATGAGTTCCGCCTGGAACCTGCCGGTGCTGTTTGTATGTGAGAACAATCAATTTGGAGTTTCAACGCGAATCGAGCGCGTCGTGCGCGAGAGCGACTTGAGCAAGCGCGCTGTAGGCTACGGGATGTCGGCGGTATCCGTCGACGGCAACGACGTGCTGGCGGTGGAGCAGGCGGCAGTGGCAGCGGTGGACAGAGCACGGGAAGGCCAGGGGCCCACGTTCATCGTGGCGAAGACCTTCCGCCAGCGCGGCCATTTCGAGGGCGAGGTGGTCACGTACTGGGGTAAGGACGAGCTGGCAGGGTGGAAACAGCATGACCCCATCCGAAGGCTGGCCGAAAAGATCAGACTAGAGGCCGGCCTCGGCGATGAGGAATTGAAAGGGTATCTGAAGGGGGTCGAGAAACGCATCGATGAAGCTGTCGCCTTCGCGCGTCGCAGCCCGACTCCCGCTCCGGAAGAAGCGCTGCAAGATCTGTTCGGGCAGGAGGGGGAATAGGCCATGCGGACGATCACCTTCATGGAGGCCGTGCGTGAGGCGATAAGGGAGGAAATGCGGAAGAATCCGCACAGTTTCATGATCGGCGAGGATGTAGGCCCGTACGGCGGAGAAATGGGTCTATCCAAAGGCCTCTGGGAAGAGTTCGGCGATCTGCGAATGCGCGACGCCCCGATCTCCGAGGCCTGCATCGTCGGCTGCGCCTTGGGCGCGGCCTTGACCGGCTGCCGGGCCATTGCCGAGATTCCCTTCTGCGACTTCATTGGGAACGCCATGGACCAGGTTTTCAACCAGGCGGCGAAAATGCGGTACATGTTCGGAGGAAAGGCCCGCATTCCCTTGATCATCCGCACCCCGATAGGAGGCTATCAATCTGCCGCCGCCCAGCACTCGCAGTGCCTGGAAGCCTGGTTCATGCACACCCCAGGCATCAAAGTGGTGATGCCCTCTTCCGCCTACGAGGCCAAGGGCCTGTTGAAAACCGCTTTCGCGGATCCCAACCCGGTGCTGTTCATCGAGCACAAGAAGCTGTACCAGCTCAAGGGCGAGGTGCCGGAAGAGGAGTACCGCATCCCGTTCGGAAAAGCCGCGATGGCGCGACAAGGAAGGGATGTCACCGTGGTGGCCACCTCCTTCATGGTCCGGATGGCTTTGGAAGCGGCACAGGCGCTGGCCGCTGAAGGGATCGAAGCGGAAGTGATCGATCCCAGAACCCTCGTGCCGCTGGATGAAAAGGCGATCCTCGACTCGGTGAGAAAAACAGGCAGGTTGGTTGTGGTCCATGAAGCCTGGCGAAGGGCAGGAGCGGGTGCCGAGATCGCCGCAATCGTGGCCGAGAAGGCCTTCGCCAGCCTGAAAGCACCCATCTGCCGGGTGGCGGCGGAAGACGTGCCGATCCCCTTCAGCCCGGTTCTGGAGGCATTCGTGCTGCCGAACACGCAGAAGATCATCAAGACCGTGCGGAGCGTCATGAGCGAAAAGGCGGGAGAGTGAAGCGATGAAGAGGATCCGAGTCGGCTTGATAGGGCATAAGTTCATGGGCCGGGCGCACACTCATGCCTATACTGATCTGCCCTTGTTTTTCGACCCGGGCGTGGATGTGGTCAAGAAGGTCATCTGCTCCAACGAGCCCGGAGTCGAGGTCGCCGCGAAACGCTGGGGCTGGGAGAAATGGACCCTGGACTGGAAGGAGCTGGTAGCGGACCCCGAGGTGGATCTGGTCGACATCGCCGCCCCCAGCGCCATCCACGCGGAGGTGGCGATCGCCGCGGCCAAGGCAGGCAAACATATCTTCTGCGAAAAACCCCTCGCGCTGAACCTGGCGGACGCGGAAAAGATGGTGGAGGAGGCGAGGAAAGCCGGCGTGGTCACCATGATCGGCTTCAACTACCGGCGGGTGCCGGCCCTGGCCCTCGCCCGTCAACTGATCGTGGACGGCGAGATCGGCGAGATCTTCCATTTCAGGGGCTGCTACCAGCAGGGCTGGCTGGTCGATCCGGGTTTCCCGCTGGCCTGGCGCCTGCGCAAAG